>Ga0172378_10001540_pt1 | contig 21366 bp, 20 predicted proteins | sample GrowelOW332metaG_FD_119755 | JGI IMG/M metagenome (GOLD analysis project Ga0172378, IMG submission 119755) | Groundwater microbial communities from an aquifer near a municipal landfill in Southern Ontario, Canada - Pumphouse #3_1 metaG | ecosystem: Environmental > Aquatic > Deep subsurface >... | reverse complement strand
ATTGTTTTTACAGAATCCTCAGAATACCCTTTTTCCTGTATTAACTGACGGATTGCTTCTGCCATTTCTGACATAGAAAAACCTCCCTATACCACTATATTTGTACGAACTTCGCTTTTGCAATGTCTTCATAAACTACGGTTTTTACACCGTCTTCCGTCTCCAATGTTACTGATTTTTTGTCTGAATTTACGATTCTGCCGCTGACCCAGTCGTTTACCGTTCTGCTCCACACCCGGATCATACGGCCGGCAAACAGCTCGAATTCTGCTGCATTTCTTATGTTGCGGTCAATACCCGGCGACGTCAGTTCCATTGCAGTATCTTCTGTCTTGAGAAGAGCTTCCAGACGCGGCTGAAGTGCATGATGGACTTTCGCACAATCGTCAACACCGATATTTTTTTCAGGATCTTTTGCAGTAATAACGGCAGAAATTTTAGTCACGGTTTTAGCCGGAACTATTTTTAACTCTACAAGATGATACCCCAAGCCCTCTACAAGAGGAGCACACTCCGGATAATGGGGGATGCTGTCAAACGAAATATAATCCACACGCCACCTGAATAATAAAAAAGGACCCGTGTGTCACGAGTCCATTCTAAAAATAATTAAAATGTACAATCAGTATAATAAAGGAATATTTTACGATTGTCAACATGCAGACATAAAATACAAATCATAAAATGACTGCATATGTTCCGGAAGAGGCACCGAAAAAATCTCAAGGCCGCCATTGAGCGGAATGGTCAGTGTTACAGCGGCAAGCATCAGTCTCTTTACTCCGGCAGCTTTCCGCAGAAGTTTATTCTGTTTAAAATTTCCGTGCTGGTCGTCTCCTGCAACAGGGCACCCCTGCTTTGCAAGATGTATCCGTATCTGGTGCATCCGTCCGGTTTCAAGAGTAAGACGGACTAACGATACCGGAAGCATCAGGCTCCCGTCACAGGGAACAAAAGCTTCTCTTTTTACCTGGAAAAGAGTCACTGCATCCCGTTTCTCACCATGCTGTTCAATAGTTTCGGTAATTTTCCCGGCTTTTTGCGTAAATTTACCGATGCATACGGCATCATATTCTTTCCGGACATCATGGCCGGCAATAAGCTTCGTCCATCTGGCTGCTGCTGCAGGATTCTTTGCCACAACCATAAGTCCTGCCGTATCCTGGTCAAGCCGGTGCACAAGATATATGCTGCTTCCGGTCTGTTCCGGCAGCTCTCTGTCAAGCGAATGAGTAATTCCAACTCCCCCCTGAACAGGAATTCCCGAAGGTTTGTTTATTATAAAAATTTCGTCGTTTTCATATAGTATGGGAATGGTTTTCATCCGAAATACTATAAACGAGGTACTTTAAAATGACAATAACCGGGAAACGCTTTTTTCTGATTACGATCGTATGCCTGCTGCTGACCGCTGTTACGCTTCCTGCAGAAAGCGTAACAGATAATGAGTTCGGATGGAGTCTTGACCTTCCTGAAGGATTCAAAGTTGACGATCATACTGACGACGGTATGTCGTATCTTTTTTCACACGACAGGATGCCCGTCTCGCTGGCGGTCAAACTGTACGAAAAAGGAACATATACGTCTGCAGATGATGCGCTTTCCGGCGCTGTTGCAAAACTTCCGGCGGGAACATGCAGAAAAACACAGTTCATCTGGCGTAACACCGACTGCGCACTTGGTACATTTTCAATGACGCTCGGACAGAAAGAATATGCAGGCTGGGCTGAAGCTGTTACACTTCCTGAAAAACAGACACAGATTGTTCTTCTCTGTTATGCCGACACAAAGATTAAAAAAGACTGTGAACAGTTCATCATGTCCGTCCTTAATTCGCTCACGATAGACCGTGGCAGTATTTTTGAACCAGGTATAATTGCGTCGTATGCATTTCCTCCGACAGAAAAACAGAACGTAACGCTTACGATAAACGGACACGATATACAAACCCAGCTTGACAAGGACGACATTGCAGCCGCAGAGTTTGTCGTCAACTGTGAATACGCCGTACTTACGCTCTATGCAGACAACGCAAAGTGGCAGCAGGCATGGCAGCGTTACTACCGCCTTATTTTCAGAGACAGCTGCGGACGACTGAAAAAGGCGTCGTTCGACATCAGTAATGCGCTGTCCAGTGATGCAAAGAAACTTAATCCGGAAAACCCTGACGAAGGAATGGCGCAGCTGCTTCTTACCTGGACACAGGGATTTACGTATGAACGGGAGAAGGACAACGCTGATTTTACTCCGCTTCCCGCCGTACTCACGGGTAAAGGGAGCGACTGCGACAGCAGGAGTCTGCTTGCGTGCGTACTGCTTGAAAACATGGGAACTAAAACAGCTCTTTTCATATCCCGCGAATACAGTCACGCCGTATTCGGCGCAGACGTAGCTTCGTTATCTGCCGCCGAAAATGCACGCATGACAGCGGGAGATACTGATTTTCTGCTTGGAGAGACGACGGCGCATGTCAACATGGGACTGATCGCCAGGGATATGCAGGATACGGGTAAATGGATTCCCGTAGAGCTGCCGTAAAACAGCAGCCGGAATAACGGCTTCGTTAAACAGCAGCCTCCGTTACAGCCCCGGAGGTTATTTTATCAGCATAGCGTCGCCATAGGAGAAAAACCGGTATTTGTTCTGCACTGCTGTATTATACGCATTCAGGATATGTTCGCGTCCGGCAAATGCGCTTACCAGCATGATGAGCGTTGATTCGGGAGTATGAAAGTTTGTAAACATTTCGTCTACAACTTTGAATTTAAATCCGGGATACATAAAAATGTGAGTGCTGCCGGTCCCTGCTTTTACAACACCGTTTTCGTCGCACGCTGATTCAAGCGTGCGCACAGACGTTGTCCCCACCGCAAGTACTTTCCGGCCTTCGCGGTGTGCTTCGTTTATTTTCCGTGCCGTGATTTCAGGTACCGTGTAAACTTCTTCATGCATTTTATGATTTTCTATCTCATCTTCGCGCACCGGAAGAAATGTACCGAGTCCCACGTGAAGAGTCACCCATTCTATATCAATTCCTTTATCTGCAAGACGTTTCAGCATGTCTTCCGTAAAATGAAGTCCGGCCGTCGGACAGGCCGCACTCCCGGTCTCTTTGGCATAGACGTTCTGATACCGTTCACTGTCCTCTTCGGTATCTTCCCTTTTTATATACGGCGGAAGCGGAATATGCCCGTTTTTTTCAAACCAGTCTTCGGTAATACGAAAATCAAATTTCATATCGCGGAATTCCGTACCGTCTTTCGCTTCATCTTCAATAATAGTACCGACAGAACCGTCAGGAAAGGTATACTGCATTCCCGGTTTCTGCTTTTTCGCGCCTTTTACCATCGTGTTCCACACACAGCCGTCTGCATCAACCTGATTTAAAAACATAAATTCCTGTTCACGTCCGGTCGTCTGTTTTACACCGTATACACGGGCACGCCTTACCCGTGAATTATTAAATATCATGAGAGTACTGCTGTCGATTAAATCAGGCAGTTCTGACATAGCATGATGAATCACGTTTCCGTTCAAACGCCCCAGTTCCATAAGTTTATCTTCACCGCGTACTCCTGCCGGGTGCTGCGCGATGAGTTCCTGCGGTAAATCAAAATAAAAGTCTTTCGTCAACATTTCTTGTACTTCCTGAAATTCCTAAGTGAGTATATGCTTTATCGGTCACTACTCTTCCCCGCGGTGTACGCTGGATAAGTCCGCACTGAATAAGGTACGGTTCGTAGTAATCTTCCAGTGTATCGATTGACTCTCCGATAGATATAGCAAGTGTTTCTGCTCCGACAGGACCGCCGCCGAAATTCTGGATAATTGAAAGCAGTATTTCCCGGTCGTATTTTTCAAGGCCGAGACCGTCGATTTCAAGCCGCTTCAGGCCGTCACAGACAATCCGGTCTGTAATTCTGCCGTTTCCTTCAACCTGCGCAAAATCCCTCATACGGCGCAGTACCCTGTTTGCAACGCGCGGTGTTCCGCGTGAACAGGATGCCATCAGAAGCGCCGCGTCATCGTCTACGTCTACATTCAGGATGCCTGCCGAACGGTTAATAATTTCCGCCAGTTCCTCATGTGTGTAATAATTAAACCGCTGTATTATTCCGAACCTGCTTATAAGCGGGGTTGACACCATACCTGCTTTTGTTGTCGCTCCCACAAGTGTAAACGGCGGAATCGGAATGCGCACCGTACGCGCAGCCGCCCCCTGTCCGATAACCCAGTCAAGTTCAAAATCTTCCATCGCAATATAGAGCATTTCCTCTATTGCAGGTTTGAGCCGGTGAATCTCGTCTATAAAAAAAACGGTACGGGGAGTAATTGTCGAAAGAATTCCCGCAAGATCTTTAGGCTTGTCAAGTGCCGGAGCAGACGTTACCTTAAAGTCCGCTCCAAGTTCGTGGGCGGTAATCTGTGCAAGCGTCGTTTTTCCCAGTCCCGGAGGTCCGATAAGGAACAGATGGTCAAGTGGCTCTTCCCTGTTACGGGCAGCTTCTATGAATACAGAAAGATTCTTTTTTATTGTTTCCTGTCCCAGAAATTCGTTCAAAAGCTGGGGCCGAAGACTGTTTTCCTGTTCATCGTCCCCGCTGCGCATATCGGCACGCACAATATGCGCAAAGCCTGTGTCGCAGCCGGCCCCGTTCAATGCGTTTAAATCTTCAATACTGCTCATTGGGCAAGCTCCACAAGGGCACGCCGGAACACGGCATCTTCTTTTTCTGTCGGCTTCTTTTTATCCCAGCCTGTATCTTTTGCCAGCTGTAAAGAAATGTCGGCAACAGTCTGTTCGCAGTCACGTCTGTCGTATCCCATAGAAGCTAATGATGTAATGACAGCATCATACGCACCGGCTGCAGAACGGTGCACAACCACGGTGTCGTCACCGTTCAGCGTAAGTTTTCCTTTGAGCGCAAGCATCATCTTTGCAGCAGTCTTCTTACCCACGCCGGGTACTTTTTCGAGTACTGCTACGTCTCCTTTGTCAAGCGCGTCTACAAGCTGCTGCCCCGCAATATTGGAGAGTATCTTAACGGCAGCCTTCGGACCTATACCGTCAACCTTGAGCAGATCAAGAAACAGCTGGCGTTCCTCATTCGAGGCAAAACCGTACAGGGACATAAGATCTTGTGTATGTACCAGATATGTGTATACTTTCCCCGTCTGGCCTACAGGCGGCAGTGCATCAAATGCAGATCCGGGAACGGAAATACTCCATTCTATACCGTGAGTGTCTATATAAACTGTATTCGGAAACTTTCCGGTAATTGTACCGGTAAGACTGTTAAACATACGCTGAGTATATCAAAAAACAGATGAATAATGAAGATGGGTAATAGCCCCTGCAAGCGCATCTGCGGCATGATCGGGTTTTGGTTCCGTTTCAAGCGCAAGAAGTATCTTTACATATTTTTCAACAAGTTCCTTTCCTGCGGCCGCGGTCCCGGTTACTGCCTGCTTTATCTGATTCGGCGTATATTCCCCCAGCCTGATACAATGCTGAGCAAGACACAGTGTAACGACTCCCCGTGCTTCCGCGACCCCCATTGCCGACGATGTATTCCGTGCAAAATACAGAGTTTCCATCCCCGCCTCTTCAGGTTTGAATTCCTCTATAACAGAACACAGCCTGTTGTACACCGCAAGCAGCCGCTCACTGTGAGGGGTATGAGCTTTTGTCTCAATGACACCGTAACTTACCATGCGGTACCGTCCGTTTCTGTAATCAACAATACCGAATCCTGTTGAAGCAAGCCCGGGATCTATACCGAGCACACGCCGTATTCGGCACGTTCCGGCAGATGTCTGAGAGATATTATTTTCCGTTCCCGGAAGTGATTCAAATTTCTTAGGTGTCTGCATAACAACGTATTGTACAGATTCAGACAAAAAAAAACCACAGCCATAACGACTGTGGTTTATATCTGCTTCTACTGATGTCTATGCTTCTGCAGAAGGATCATAATCTTCAGGATATTCGACGTTACTGTACACGTTCTGTACATCGTCGTTTTCTTCAAGCCTGTCTAAAAGCTTCTGGACTTTAGGAGCAATTGCAGCATCAACTACAGATGTCGACTCCGGAACCATTCCCACTTCCGCAGAAAGTGATTCCAATCCTTTTTCCTGCAGCGCTTCAAGAACTTTATCGAATGCGCCGGGATCTGTTGTCACCGTTATGACACCGTCTTCATTTACAATATCGTCTGCGCCGGCATCAAGACCTGCTTCCATAACGGTATCTTCTGAAACCTGTTCGGAATCGTAAGCAATAGTCCCCTTGCGGGAGAACATACGGGAAACAGAACCGGTAACACCGAGTTTTCCCCCGTTTTTGTCAAAAATGTTACGTACATCAGCTGCTGCACGATTTTTGTTATCGGTAAGAACTTCAACAAGCACCGCAACTCCGCCGGGACCGTATCCTTCATAAACAAGCTCTTCGTACGTTTTACCACCGAGCTCACCGGTACCTTTCTTTATAGCGCGTTCAATATTATCTTTCGGCATACTTGATGCGCGGGCTTTGAGAATTGCGGTACGCAGACGCGGATTTGAGTCCGGATCGCCGCCGCCCATACGAGCAGCAATAGAAATTTCCTTAATAAACTTTGTGAACATCTGTCCGCGTTTTGCATCAGCTATCCCTTTTGCATGTTTAATAGTTGACCATTTACTATGTCCTGACATGAGGCACTCCTTACAAAAAAACAAATACTAATTAAATGTGACTAGTTATTTATAATACCATAGTATAGAAGAATACGTCAAGCATCATACTTTAAACAAATCTATTTCGCTGCCGATCCGGTTTATCGAGTCGTTCATGAGTGCGGATATTTTTGCAAGTTTCTCTCCCGTTCTGTTTATTGAATCTGCTCCGGCAGACATTTTCTCCATACTGTTTTTCATAACGGAAGCCGCATCCTGAAGATGTTTCATTTCTTCCAGAACAGCTTTATTGCCCTCCTCCATTCCGGAGGATGCAGACTGTACTTCGACGGTAGTATCGTTCATAATCTTCAATACGTCGCTTATCTGCTTTGAACCGGTCTGCTGTTCCGACATAGCCTGTTCTATCTGTTTTACAAGTTCATCAGTATCGCTGATATGTTTTAATATCATGCTGAACGTCCCTGATGATTTTGTAGAGGCCTCAACAGCACCTGCAATGGATTCTTCAATTTTTCCGAGCTCATCTTTTATGGTACGGGACTGCTCAGATGATGTTTCAGACAGCTTTCTGATTTCATCGGAAACAACACTGAACCCTTTCCCGGAATCTCCTGCATGGGCAGCCTCGATAGCAGCATTCATCGCGAGCAGATTAGTCTGTGCCGCTATTTTTGCGATAGCTGTATTAGCATTCTGAAGCATCTGTGACTGACTTTCTATCAGCGTTATACGGTCATTTACATCGGACTGCCGGGCAAAACCGTTTTTCGTATCAGTTTCAAGAACAGAAAAAGCCAAAGCCATTTTTTTAACAGAATTATTTACAGAAAGGATGTTAGCAATCATTTCCTCTACGGCAGCAGAAGCTTCAACAACACCGGAAGACTGATTCTGTATCATTTTCCCCAGCGACTCTATATTCCGTGCAATTTCATTTACCGCTCCGGCAGCTTCATCCACACTCTTATTCTGATTTGTTATCTGATTACCGATACTTTCAATATTAGAAATTATTCCGGTAATTGAACCGGCAGTTTCATTCGTACTTCCCTGGAGCTGCAAATCTACTGACGACAGCTGTGTTTTTGAATCTTTTATATCCTTCACAAGCGACCGAAGTCTTGCAACAAATTTATTGAAACCTTTTACAAGCGAGCCAACTTCATCATGACTCTTAACTTTCAGTACCTGTGTCAAGTCGGCTTCTCCCAGGGAAATACGATTTATTGATGATTCCACATTACGAAGAGGACGAATGGAAACAGTAATAAATATTCCGCTAAAAACAAGAAGAACAGCAACAATAATACACATAATGGTAACTATATAAAAACGGAGAAAATCAGCAGTCTCGTTCACCTGAACAGACGGGATGTCAATCGCCAGAGACCATGACGTGTTGTCTACAGGAGCGTAGCTTATCAGATGTCTCGATTTATCAGGATAAGAAATGAATCCATAGCCCTCGTTTCCCAACTTCATATCGGCCGTTACAGCACTCAGCCCCGCATATCCGAGATTATCTCCATCTGAAAAATCTGCAGCAAGAACTAAACTTTTATCCTTATGGGCAAGGACTATACCGTTTCCCGAAACGATATATGCAAATCCATTATTTCCGATTGTTAACTCATCGATTATGTCCTGAATATACTTCAGTCCTAATGATGCCGACACATATCCGTAACGAGTATTATCCTTTCTTTCCAGAGGACGGCATATTTCAATTATCGAGCTTCCGTCTGTTTCGGAAACCTTCGGTTCGCTGATAAACACATTTTTGTAATCGTGCATCATAGCCTTATACCCCGGACTGTCCTGCATTTCAAGTTCGTCACCTGTATTGCAGTAACCGGTACCGTCGGCACCACAGACAAGCACATCGTTAAATACAACATTCTGCATTCTTTTATTTGCAGGATCCCGGATCAATTTCGTCATTGACACAACCGTTCCGTACATAGCATCAGTCGAATCCGCATAAACACGCAGATCATTCGTATACATCCGCACCCAGTTCGAAATCTCAGCTGCATTTGCGGCGGCAATTTTATCCGCCGATTCCAGATATGTCTGAAGCACAGAGGAGCGGACATTACCGGTAACAAGCAGCGTCATGCATACGAACAGAATCACAATACCGGATCCGAGTACAAGAATAAATTTTTTTGCCATACTGGATTTTCTTTCGGTTTTCATTTTATTTCCTGCTTATTTAAGAAAACTTGATTTATTTATATGAAAACACTCTGATCATTTGCACACAGTTTCTGAATTTTATACTTTCAAAACCTGTATATTTCCGGAATTTCTTTTCTCATAGAGATTTTTTATTAAATCCATTATATGTGACAATCCTGAATTTTACAAGTATAGATTTTTTTCTTCTGTTTGCAGTACTATTTCCGGTATGATCGTTGCAGAAATAGGAACTTCTCACGGCGGTTCTTTTGAAAAAGCCGCGGAACTGATTGATGCGGCAGCTGCTGCCGGAACTGATGCAGTTAAATTTCAATGGGTATATGCGGATGAAATACTTCATCCCGATACAGGATTCGTAAAACTTCCCGGAGGAAGCATCAGACTGTACGACCGGTTCAAACAGCTGGAAGTTTCATCTGATTTTTATGCGCGCGCAGCAGACTATGCCCGTTCAAAGGGGGTAGAATTTATATGTTCTCCGTTCGGGCTCCGCAGTCTGCACGAACTGCTTGATATTCATCCCGATGCAGTAAAAATCGCTTCGCCCGAACTCAATCATATCCCCCTGCTGGAAGCGCTCGCCGCCTTCCGTGCACGGCAGAAAGATGACGGAGAGGAACCAGTCCCCGTCATTATTTCAAGCGGCGTATCAAAACTTGCTGATATGGAAAAGGCTCTGACTATTCTCGGCAAGGAACGGGTGACTCTGCTCCACTGCATCACGAGCTACCCTGCTCCGGAAACGGAATACAACGTACGGCTTGTCGGCACACTCAGCAGCATATTCGGCATTCCCTGCGGAATAAGCGACCACAGTCTTGATCCGGTGCTCGTCCCGGCGCTTGCAGCTGCTGCCGGCGGCGTCATGACGGAAAAGCACATTACGCTGAGTAAAAGTACGGACGGTCTCGATGATCCTGTCGCACTTGAACCGGAACAGTTTGCACAGATGGTCCATGCGGTCAATCAGTGCGAAGCGGCACTCAGGCATTACGGAAAAGAACGCGGATATGCTGAAATTATAAAGCAGACAGAAGACGAATACGGTACGGAAAAAGTACTGGCGGTACTCGGCACGGGGATAAAGACGCTGGCTCCTGCAGAACGTGCTAACTACGGACGGACAAACCGGTCGCTCCATTTTATGCACGACATGCCTGCAGGAGAATTAATCGGCCCTGCAGACATCGGCGTTCTGAGAACGGAAAAAATACTTACACCCGGTATATCGCCCGAATATCTGAAAACGGTTACAGGCGCTTATACAGTTCATACCGTAACAGCAGGCGCAGGGGTACAATGGGAAGATGTAATTAAAAAATAGTACGGAAAAACAGATAAGTATAGAAAGACAGTTCAATTCTCTGTACCGTCTTCTGCATACTGTGCAGCTCTTCTAAGGCCGTGCAGTGTCAGATCCTTGTCTATATCGTCGAACGCATCAGTCACCGGCTGAAGCATACTGTTCAGCCCCCCGGTGGCAATCGTTCTCACCGATTTTACATCAGCGCCAGTTTGTCTGCAGAGATCTTTTTTCATCTGCGCTATAAGGCCTTCGACAAGTCCCTTATAGCCGAACAGAATTCCCGACTGGATAGATTCTATCGTATTCGTTCCAAGACTTGACGCCGGAATTTCAAGCGGGACGGACGGCAGCTGAGCCGTATTTGTAAAGAGTGATTGAAATGCCGTTCCAATTCCCGGAGCAATTGCAATACCCGCAATATTTCCTTCGGGATCGACTGCGGTAAATGAAAGCGCAGTTCCGAAATCAGCGATAATGCATGCACTTCTGTACCGGTTCCACGCTTCCAGTGCATCGCACAGCAGATCTGTTCCGATTTCGTGTACAGCAGATTCAGGTACCTTTACAGGCAGTTCTGCATACATATCCGGTCCGATTATAAGCGGCTTTCTGCCGATAAGGTGCTGCGACACAATAACAAACGGTCCGATGAGTGCAGGAACGACAGAACTTACAACTGCAGAATCTATATCGGACAACGAGACTGCAGCATCGCGTGTAAGCGTACGAATAATTGAAAAATATTCGTCGCCGGTACGTTTTGAATCCGTACTTATGCGCCATTCGTACATTATGCGGTCGCCGTCAAATAAGGCGGTCTTAATATTTGTATTTCCAATATCAAAACATAACAGCAATTGTATTTTTCTCCTGTTTGGGCTAGTATACCGACATGGACACACTCATTCAACCAAGAGTTCTCAAGGGCTTCAGAGATTTTCTTCCCGCTGCGGAAATCCAGCGCGATGATTTAATGGAAAAAATAACAGCGGTTTACCGTTCGTTCGGTTTTGTTCCTATCGACACTCCTGTTCTCGAATATACTGAAATTCTTCTCCGCAAGAGCAACGGAGAAACCGAAAAGCAGGTTTTCCGCTTTCAGGATAACGGAGGACGGGATGTTGCAATGCGCTTTGATCTGACTGTTCCGTTCGCGCGTTTCACGGCAGAACATCAGGCTGAACTTTATTTTCCTTTCAAAAGATATCATCTTGCAAAAGTATGGAGGGGTGAAAAGCCGCAGGCAGGGCGCTACCGTGAATTCATCCAGTGTGACGTAGACACAGTCGGTTCCGACAGTGCAGCCGCGGATTTTGAAATACTCAGCCTTATGCGTTCGGCGCTTGCTGCAATCGGTGTAACAAACATTACCATACGTATGAATCACCGCGGTATATTCAACCGCTTTCTTGCAAAAACCGGTGTTTCCGATAAAAGTGAGGATATACTCCGCTCTGTCGATAAACTTGCAAAAATCGGGAAAGACGCCGTAACGAAAGAATTGACGGATACAACCGGTAACGCTGAAACGGCGGCCCTCATTCTTGAGTATATTACCGGTGAAACTGATTTTAACGGCACCCTTTCCAAACTTGAACGGATGGCTGGAGGTCCGGCAGAAGATACTCAGCGCATGCGCGATATATATGCAATGATGAAAGCTGCGGGAATTGAAACAACGTATGTGCTTGATCCCTGTATTACCCGGGGTCTTGACTACTATACCGGCGTCGTATATGAAACGTTTCTTAATGACCTGCCGGCGATCGGTTCCGTCTGCTCCGGCGGACGTTACGATAACCTCGCCGGACTGTATATGAAAGATAAAGTACCCGGAGTCGGCGCTTCTATCGGACTTGACCGGCTTATCGCAGGACTCGAACAGCTTGGTCTTACCGATAAGAAGGGAAGCTACCTTGACGCCGAAATTTACTGTCTTAACGAAAAAGATGCCATCGTATATCAGAAAGCGGCGGCGGAACTTCGTAATGCAGGAGTCGCTGTTGAAGTATTTCCCGATGCAAAGAAAATAAACCAGCAGTATGCGGTGACCGATGCAAAATGCATACCGTGGGGTATTTTTATTACCGACAAAGATGCACAAAACGGAACACTGTCTCTAAAACGGCTTGCAACACGGGAAGTAACGGACGGTCTTACGACCGGTAAAGCTGCAGACATTATTCTGTCGGCAAAGAAATAAATCACTTATTCAGTTTTGAAGCGGCTGTTTCTGCCTTAAGTCTGTTATTGTACACTGTTACAGCAGTCTCCGGCAGCCAGCCGTTTTTGAATTCATACCAGTTCCCGCTGCCCTTTACTGCTGTTTCCCCGAGTACCTGCAGAATATCGCCCTTGCGGCAATAGCTTGTTACTGCGGAATTCCACGACGGTAATTTTCTGTATCCTGCATACGGATCAAGAACGACAGACCATGATACGTCGGGAGCAAGTGCCAGAGGTTCCGAATTATCGAACATGATTTCACCGCCTGTTTTTTTTGCGCATCCGGTCATCACGCAGGATAGTACAATAAAAAAAACTGTAGCACATATAAACTTTTTTTTCATATTCATTTTCATTTTCCGTTCTTCAATGATTCAATGTATGACAATACCTGCGGATAAATTCTCATATCTGAATCAACAAAGTACAGTTTTTGTATTTCATCCGGTTCAACCCAGTCGTAACCGCTGTGCTCGGTCAGAATAAATTTCTTTTTCATACCGTTGTACGGCAGGAGAATACGGTATGCATGAAGTTTTGAAACTTTCCCGTTATGCGTAAATTCGCTTTCACCGATCCGCTCGCATACCGTCACGGTTACACCGAATTCCTCTGACATTTCACGCACGACAGCCTGTTCATCAGACTCGCCTTCCTCCACTTTACCGCCGGGAAATTCCCATCTTCCCCCCATATCACCGGAAGGGTTACGGTGAGCGACAAAGAAACGACCATTTTCATACGCGATACACGCTATTGAAACACACCCCATAATAATATACCACCTAAAGTAAAAGAGCATCGGGAAAAGCAAAATGAAGAACCGCAGCCGTTATACAAAACCAGCCTATATACTTACGGTCATCAACAAACAGTTTGCCGATAATACCCGGAAGTTTCAGTTCAGTTGAAGCATTTTCACAATAATATTCAACCAGCAGACAGAATCCGCCAGATAATCCTGCAAGAGCCGGAATAAGATCCCCGACAACAGGGACATCATCATGTACAACAGAAAGCAGTTTCATCAGCCCCACGAACATCGTAAGTATGCCAAGAATAAGACGGAATATTCTGTCGCCGAACAGTGCATTGTTCTCAAACATATTCTTCAGCGAATTTCCTTTATTCTTAACGGTTTCAGGAACATCGTTTTCTTCATGTCTTTTAATTTTACTAAAATCAGTTCCGTACACGAGAATCATACCGGCAATAAGATTCAGCATGATTGAAAGAAAATAAAACTGGAGCATATCGCAAAACCTCTTCTACTTTACATCAGCGTTTTTCAACAGAAGCGGAAAGTTCTTTTTCCTCTCCGTTAAATCTGACTTCAGCTTTGACTTTAATTATATCATAATCAGAAAACTTTGTCCGTAAAACAAGCTCCTGACCTGTGTACATTCCATGCTTTTCAGACACAGCGGCGGCAGCCTGCTGATTGTCAAATGCACTGAATTTGACTTGCGTAAGTCCCTGTTTGAGATCTCTTTTACTGCTGTCCTTCTGATTCCATCCGGCAGCCTTAAGGCTTACATATATTTGATCTTCGTATGAAAAAGCGGAAAGCGTCATTTCCGTACCGCCCACAACTTTCCGGTACGGTTTCTCTGCTGTAAATGAATAAATGAAAACAAATACCGCAAATATGGCAATGCTTAACAGTCCCAGTTTATTAGCAGGAGTTGAAACAAGATTTTTGAACAGCCCTTTCACCGGCCGGGGACCTTTTCCCGCATAATAATCCTGAACGATTTTCGGAGCGTGTTTTATACGCTCCTCATTATCGAAATAATAATGAACACTTTCGCTGCCGTCTTCATGACCTTCGTCTATTTTACTGAAATCCATTTTCCACTCTTCAAATTACGGCTTCAGAATGGCCGCTGTAAGCGAGTCGGTCCGCCACCAGACGACTTTCGCCTTGTCCTGCTCAACAAGCAGTGCCGAGATAATTCCCGAATCCGACAGCGACATCGAATAATACAGCACGTCTTTATGATTTATATCAAGATGCCGTCGTATAATTTTCTGACTGAACGGCTGAACCATTTCGACATTGAATCCGTCACTCGTTGAAATAACAAAAAAAAGCCAGCCGCTTTTTGAAACGCCGAAAAAATCATACGGAAGCTTAAAAACAAGTTTACTGTAATCCTCTGTTACCGTTTCTTCATAGGGAGGAATTGTTACCGGACTTTCATACTTACCGTTGTCAACAGACAGAGAAAACAAAAAAGTCTTTGCAAAATCAATTCCCGACTCCGCTTTTGAATCCTTGTCGATACGCGGCTGATAATAGTCAATTTTCACAAACAGCCGGCGTGATTCATAATCAGGAATAACGTCCTGCACGGCCGCAATTATTCCTGCATTAGCAGCCGCAATACCGGGCATTTTCGGAACGTCCTTTGTAATAATCGGAATTTTATACATTAAAAAACCTGTTTCGGAGAACCAGTAAACCATTGATCCTTCCATTGTTGTACATACAACAACAAGTTCATCATCTGCCGTCGTATAAATGTTCCGTATAAAAGGAAACGGAGTTCCGCCTACTCCCTGTTGCCCGATATAATCACATGAAGTGCCGTCACTTGAAAAACGCAGCACAATCTGGCTGTACAGCAGGGTACCCGTTTCATCTTCTTCCTGACGTTCCTTAGGCATTGTACTTACAACATACATATACTTCCGGGAATCTACCGTTATTGGCCCGGGAGATTTGAACGGATATGCTATCGGCATATGTTTATTTTTGAGTGTTATATCCTGAGTAAACGCAGCCGAACCAGAATCCTCGTTGTAATACAGCGTAAGCAGATCACCGTAGGAATTAAGCTCCATAATCTTCCCGGCTTCGCCGTTTGCAATGTAGAAAAATCCGTCGCGCATCGTCATAGTCGTATGAATATTTCCCACATCGGTTAAATCAAACATATTAAGCTGATCCTCAAAATTCCCGTACGAAAGGCAAAACAGCTCGTCTTCATCGACCGATTCTACTATATTCGATCGCCTGCATGATACTAAAAGCGCTGCAAATGAAATTGACACAAGGATATATAAAAAGTACAGCAAACGGTTTCCAGTCATACTGACAGCATAAAGTTTCATTTTCCGCTTGTCAATGCGGACAGTTTTCTTCTTTACTATAAGTTTGAAATATCGTATATTTTAAGCATTATGCTAGATAAAATTTTAACATTTTTCTTCGGTTCGCAGAATGAACGCGACGTAAAGGCTCTGCGGCCGCTTCTTGAGAAAGTAAATGCTAAGGAAAGCTGGGCAAAATCGCTTTCAGCAGAAGATTTTCCTAAACAGACAGCAATATTTAAAGAGCGTCTTGCAAAGGGCGAAACACTCGACGACATACTCCCTGAAGCGTTCGCGGTTGCACGCGAGGCCGCGTTCCGTATCCTCGGTGAACATCCGTACGATGTACAGATTATGGGCGCACTTGTCCTTAATTCCGGCCGCATTTCTGAAATGAAAACCGGTGAAGGAAAAACATTGATGTGCGTTCCTGCTGCATACCTCAACAGTCTGTCGGGAAAAGGCGTCCATATCGTCACCGTGAACGACTATCTTGCCGGCCGCGATGCCGAATGGATGCGCCCCGTTTATGCCTATATGGGACAGACCGTCGGTACGATCCTGTCAAACATGGACAATGATGCACGGAAAGAAGCATATGCGTGTGATATTACCTACGGAACGAACAATGAATTCGGATTTGACTATCTGCGCGACAACATGCAGATTGAACTTTCCCGCAAGGTTCAGCGCGGATTCAACTATTGTATCGTAGATGAAATAGATTCCATCTTAATCGATGAAGCGCGTACACCTCTTATTATAAGCGGACAGGGTGAAGACGACACATTCAAATATCACGAAGTCGATAAATATGTTGATGAGCTTACGGAAGTGGAAAAAGATCCTGCCACCGGTCTGTATCCTGATGAAGTAAATATGGATCCCGAACAGCGTAAAAACATCAAAGGAGATTATACCCTTGACGAAAAATCAAAACGGGTGTCTTTTACCGACGCAGGTGTAAACCACATTGACCTGATTCTGCACCAGCACAATCTTATTACCGGAAGTGTCGTCGATGAAGGCAACTTTGAATATGTGCACTATTTTACCCAGGCAGTCCGTGCTCACCGGCTCTATAAAGATGATGTAGATTATCTGGTAAAAGACGGACAGGTACAGATTGTCGACGAGTTTACCGGCCGTGTTCTGGAAGGAAGACGATACGGCGACGGTCTGCATCAGGCTATCGAAGCTAAGGAACACCTGAAAATAGCCCAGCGGAACAGAACGCTTGCAACGATTACATTCCAGAACTACTTCCGTATGTATACAAAACTCTCCGGTATGACTGGTACCGCTGCTACGGAAGCAGTCGAATTCAATAAAATCTATAAACTTGATGTTGTCGCAATTCCAACGAACAAACCCGTACTCAGAAAAGACGAAAACGACGAAGTATATCTTAACGAAAGCGACAAATGGGAAGCTATCAGCAATGAAATCGCTGCAGCCCATGCAAAGGGACAACCGGTACTCGTCGGAACTGTTTCTGTAGAAAAATCAGAACATCTTTCCGAACTGCTTACGCGGAAAGGTATACGCCACGAAGTACTTAATGCAAAAAATCACGCACGGGAAGCCCTTATTATTGCTGAAGCAGGTGCTAAAGGTGCCGTTACTATTGCAACAAACATGGCAGGACGCGGTACCGATATCAAACTCGGCGGCAATCCGGAATATCGTGCACGGAAACAGGCTGGTACGAATGCCACAAATGAGCAGTATGAAGCAGCGTATAAACTTGAAAAAGAACAGTGGTTCAAAGATTATGAAGAAGTAAAAAATGCCGGCGGTTTATATGTAATAGGTTCGGAACGTCATGAAAGCCGCCGTATCGATAACCAGTTAAGAGGCCGCTCAGGTCGACAGGGAGATCCGGGACGAAGTAAATTCTTTATCTCGATGGATGACGATCTTATGAGACTGTTCGGCGGCGAAAAGATGAAGAACATGATGAGCCGCATCGGTATGCAGCCGGGCGAACCCATCGACCACCCGTGGCTTAATAAAGGGATCAAACGCGCCCAGCAGAAGGTAGAGGACAGGAACTTTGAGATCCGCAAAAACCTCCTTGACTATGACGATGTACTCAACGAACAGCGCACCGTTATTTACGAGCAGCGCGATACCATTCTTGCCGACGGCGATCTTTCAAACCGCGTCATGAATAACGCCAGAGACGTCTTAAGCGGATGGTTCGAAGAATATGAATTAAATTCACGGCACCGTAAAGAAACGGCATTAGGTGAACTTAACGAAAAGATCCACAATACATTCGGTATCCAGCTGCCTCCCGAGCAGCTTACACAGGAAGCTCTTGAAGCGGTTCTTCAGAACGATCTTACCGAAAAAGAAACACTTGCAGGTAAAGAAAACCTGAATATGTTTATCCGGTATCAGTATGTACAGATCATCGACCATAAATGGCTTGATCAGCTGGAAGAGCTTGAAAGTCTCCGCGACGCAGTATATCTCCGGTCATACGGCAGCAAAAATCCGCTCACCGAATATAAAATAGACGGTTTCAATCTTTTTGACGACATGATGGACTCTATCCGCACAACAGTCATGTCGAGGGTATTCAAAGTACGCATCCAGCTGTCACCGGAAGCTGCAGAACAGCGGAAACGAATGCAGGAAGCACAGGTACGACAGATAAACGCGCAGCATAACGAAGCAGCATCTCTCGTCGGCGGATCGTCACAGGAACAGCAGCATTCCGCTTCATCACAAATGAACGGAGACCAGGCCAGACGTACTGCAGCGAACGGTGTGATGCAGCACCATACGCAGGGCCAGTCAGTAACCGTCCGCAGAACAGCCCCAAAAGTAGGCCGCAACGATCCCTGCCCCTGCGGCAGCGGCAAGAAATATAAAAATTGTTGTGGAAGAAATGCGTAGCATTTATTCCACAACAATTTTCGTAAATTGTCCTGCGTAAGCAGGACTCCCTTTCTGCGGAAGAAATGCGTAGCATTTCTTCCACAACAATTTTCGTAAATAGTCCTGCATAAGCAGGACTCCCTTTCTGTGGAAGATAAAAAAATGGTGTCCGGAAGTTTTACTAACGGGCACCATTTTTATATAAAATCATACACTAATCAATCATTGCCGGCAGCCTGTCATTAAGATTTGAGAGTGCCAATTCTGTTTACCGGCCAGAAACGGAACACAGTTGTACCCAGAATGTATTTTTTGTTCACAAACTGCGGTGCCATTATAGATTCATATGTTACAGAATAATTGTCAAGTTTTGTCAGCGGAGTCATTGTCTGTATATAAGAATGCCTCATATCAAGAGAATTAAAACGGTTGTCCCCCATCATAAAATAGCAGTTATCAGGAATATACTGCGCACTGCCGTCAGGGTTATTTTCCGGGAATACCGGCATATTACGCTGGTCAAGAATCATCACATAAAAATTAAGCTGCTCCGCCTGTTCCATATATTTATACAGTTGAGCATCATTCCGCCTGTTTTCGGCAGTTATGCCTTTGTGAATAAGCTCTGCATTACGCTGGATTATACGCCCGAGACACAATTTTATCATTACATTAAGACGATAATTTGCATCACGGTATATATCACCACCCGCATAGATACCGTCGGCAGGTTTGTCCTTTATCCAGTCGGTCATAAACTGTTCAAACCACCATGCACCCCCGTCTGCCGACATCAGTTTCTGAGTGAATGAGTCATAATTTACAAACAAATCATATTCAAACATTGAAATACCGTCCGACGACATCCTGCCGTTTTTTTCCGGAACAAGTTTGTAAAACTGACGTGAAAGATCCGTACATTCTGCAGCTGCATCGTTCAGATTAAAATCGCGGCGGTCCTTTTCGCAGGAAAGCATCATATCATACTGTGACTGCGAAAGCGGAAATGTTTTGATATTCCGCTTTGACGAAGCATCTACACTATTTAAATTCCATGCGGCAAAAGAAGCGTCCTTTGTAACTGGTTTAAATCCTGATGAATTCTTTGTACGCGCATACAGTGTACCGTCCTGCATCACAAGCTGTTCACCCGGAACACCGGCAACACGTTTTACCAGAGGGTCAGCTTTAGGTTCACCGTCGGCATCTTTATTCAAGTTTACAGCCATAAACGTAAGCATATATACAAGCTGGCTGGTTACTGTTTTTACTTCCGATTTACGGTCCATACTGTAGTGGGGATTGCGGAATACAACGATATCACCCCGTTTGTAGCTCCGTAAACCGGGAATTCCGACATTCGACAACGGAAATTTAGGACCACTTGCAGTTTTAAATACAATAACACGGTCTTTAATAAGAAACTGCGGAACCATCGATTCAGAGGGAATGACGTAAAGCTGTACAATAAAAATCTGAATAAGCAGCACCATAAAAACAGCCTGGACCAGAGCATCGATCCAGTCGACAACTTCGAAAAGCACCCATGCGCCGCCGTGAAGTTTCCTGTGAGGATTTTTCTTTTCCTCTAAAGCCCATTCTTTTTTGAGCAGCTTGATGCGTTTTTCATTCATGTAATAAGAAACTGCAAGAGAACCGATAAAAACCATGCACCATAAAACAACCGTCAAAACATCATACCAGTAGTATGTACCATATTTTCCGGCCCTGCGCAGTACAAACGATGCAAGCATGACATAGGGAAGATACTGCATCATCTTGCGTATAACAGGAATTGCACGTATATCATCTTTACGCCCAAGCATAAACGAATAATATACCATCACTCCGGAAAAAATCAGAGACAACGGCAGTGCAGCCAGTGAAATGTCAAAGGAAAAACTCATGCACAACAATGAAAAAACAATCGCTGCACAGAGAACTATGTATAGCCAGATGAAAAATTTTCTTAAACTTGAACTTATCATAATCATACTATAGCAGAAAAACAAATGATAGACTACAATGTTACTCATTATGGAAGAGAAAAAACTGCTTAATACAGCATCCGGCCTTGATATGCTTGGAGGTGACAAATCACTGTATCAGATGCTTATCACCTCTTTTCTTACCGAAGCGCCGTTTGACGACAGGCATCTTGATTCACTTATCGCATCAGGAAAGAACGATGAAGCAGGCTCATACGTACACCGCTGTAAAGGTGCCGCTGGGCAGATAGGTGCAGAAAAACTGCATGATGAAGGCCAGACGTTTGAGGATGTACTTAAAGGCAGGAAACGGGGAGATGTTAAGTCACTTCACGCCAGTTTTCTTGCTGTTTACGAAGCAACGGTAAGGGAACTCAGTCAATACCGTACGCAGCTTTGAAATTGGAAAATATCTGCGCAGAAAAATCTTCTGAATGCAGATTCTGACTCCTTTCTGTCCGCAAATGGAATGCAGTTTCATATACGCGGGTTATTTCTGCAGGATTTGTCGCGTTTTCGTTTTTCAGAGTCTGATACGGCGCGTCAGTTTCCATAAGCAGTCTGTCTCCAGAAAGTTCCTTCACACAGGCAATTGCACTTTTATCACCGCAAATGAGCGGTTTCCCGAAACTGAAATAGGAGTTCACCCGGTGTCGTAATAAAGAATGTGCATCGGAAGGATTTCCCGAAAATGAATGAAACACAACGGCGGTTATTTTACCAAGTTTTTCCGAATCACGGAACATACGGTCAAGAGCCTTCCTGCAGTGAACAATAACCGGTACTTTATAAAAAGCGGCAAGCTCAAGTTCTATATTCCAGGCTTCTTCCTGCCGGGAACTGTCAGATCTCAATTCCTTTGTAAAAAAATCAAAACCTGCTTCTCCTATTGCCTGAATACGTTTTTCCTTCAGCAGCAACTCCATAAAATCCGCATTTTCCAGAACAGGCATCTGCGGATGCATACCGAAT
>Ga0172378_10001539_pt1 | contig 21368 bp, 14 predicted proteins | sample GrowelOW332metaG_FD_119755 | JGI IMG/M metagenome (GOLD analysis project Ga0172378, IMG submission 119755) | Groundwater microbial communities from an aquifer near a municipal landfill in Southern Ontario, Canada - Pumphouse #3_1 metaG | ecosystem: Environmental > Aquatic > Deep subsurface >... | reverse complement strand
TTCTTCTGAACGTTGATAGCGTACATCATGCTCAGGCCATGGTTCGCCAATCGCATCAAACTCGCCACGGAACCAACCACTGACGACATTAATCGCAATACGCCCTTGGGTAAGATGATCAATCGTTGCAAGTTGCTTAGCCACCACCGCAGGTTTCCAAGGACCCGGTAAAATCGCCGCAATCACCTTGAGACGTTCGGTTTTGGCTAAAATACCATGACTAAAGCTGACGGATTCGTGTTGATATTCTGCATTGTAACCGGCAGTAAAACGAATTTGAGTGAGGGCGTAGTCAAAGCCATTATTCTCGGCTGCTTGTGCTAAACGTACATTATATTCATAACTCCAATCGGTGCGTTGCTCAATGGTGCTGACTACTAAACCACCACTGACATTGGGAACCCAATAGGCAAAAGTAATTGGTTTTGACATTGCATGTTGCTCCTTAATCTTGTTTTAAGCCACTTCCGTGATGGTCTTTTTGCCATGTAAGCGTGCTTCGGCTGCATCAAGGCTTGGTACTGCGGCAGATGGCAATACTTCTGCTTGTTCAATTTGTGTGTTAATGCCTAAATTTTGGCTGGCTTGAATGGTTTTTTCTTTAACCACGTCAGCACGCTGACCTTTCGCTGGTGCCCACTGTAAAATGGGTAAAGCACGTGCTACCGCTAGGGTAATGCGAGCACGTAGATGTTCGCTTTGCACTGTATAAGCTGCGCTAAAGTCTTGATCTGTGGCATACACGCCAATCGGTAAAGTTTGTGCTTGGAAAAAGCTAAATAATGGGCGCAATTGATGCTCAAGTACCAAAGCATGACGCTCAGATCCTCCTGATGCTGCCAATAATACTGGTACATCCACCAATGCCGTTTGTTCGACAAAATCAAAGAAATGTTTAAATAGACCTGTAAATGAAGCGCGGTACACCGGTGTACCTACAATTAAGGCATCAGCTGCTTCAACAGCCGCTAAATCATCTTGTACACGTTGTGGTAATTGGTTGCGATAAATTGCACCACCCAACAAATGTCCAATTTCGCTAAATTTAATGAAATGCACTTGAATTGGTGTGGCTTCACCTAACTCATTTAAAATTTCTTGCACCAATGCTTCGGTTTTAGATGGAGTATTTAAGCCGCCTGATACAGCCACAATGTTCAATGGTTTTTGTAGTGAAATGCTCATAGTAAATTACTCGTAAGTCTTGCTCGCTCGGAATATTCACTATTAATCAACACATCACATATTCTGTAAAATACGCAAAAAAAGATAAGTTATCTATTTTTAAGATATGGCTTTTTTTTGCTTTTTTGATGAATAAAAATAAATTTAAGTATTTGAATATTAAATTTATATTCCATAAAGATAAACTTTTCTGCTTTGGGAATAAAATTTATATGAAAATCTGCTTAGATTATTCTAAAATGCTGAAAAAAGCGGCTTTTGAGAATACAATGCCATGCATTGGCAAAAAATAATCGATTCTTGCGTATCGCTAAAGGGCGATGTGTGGTTAGAATAGAGCCTAATGTGTACCAGATCCTTCGCGTCACTACTTATGAATATTTTAATCGTTGATGATCATCCCTTATTTCGCCATGCTTTAATTCAAGCTGTGCGTTATAGCTTACCGCAAGCCCAAATTCATGAGACTGCCGCTGTAAATGAATTTTACGAACGCTTAGAAAATGGTCCTGAGCCTGATCTTGTTTTATTAGATTTAAACTTACCCGGTGCTTCAGGCTTTTCCGCATTGGTACACGTGCGTGCGCAGTATCCTGCTTTGCCGATCATTGTGGTGTCGGCACATGAAGAAGTGTCTATTATTCAACGCTCAATTGCGCATGGTGCAATGGGCTATATTCCAAAATCAGCGCACCCAAGCCATATTGGTGAAGCGATCCGTCAAGTCTTAGAAGGCGAAATTTGGTTACCACCTAACCTGCCTGCCAATATGAACTTTGACCCGCGTGCAGCCGATGAAACAGCACTCGCTGAACGTATTCAATCTTTAACACCACAGCAATTTCGCGTATTAATGATGGTGGCGGAAGGTTTACTCAATAAGCAAATTGCCTATGAGTTAGATGTCTCTGAAGCGACCATTAAAGCGCATGTGACGGCAATTTTCCGTAAATTGGGCGTACAAAACCGTACTCAAGCCGTATTAGCCATTAATGCTTTAAATATTGAAGAACGTAAGATTTAAAACAGCTTGAAAAAAAAGACCGCTTGAAGCGGTCTTTTTTGTTTTTAATCCGTTGAGATTTTTAAACCCGATAACCAAGCCCGTAATCCGGCAGGCTTTAAAGGTTTACGCAGCAATATGATATTCAGTTCTTTTAAACGCTGCGGTAGATCAGGATCTGAGTCTGCGGTAATTAAAGCCACTGGTACTTTGTCCTGACGATGCGCCAAAATGAAATCTAGGCCGACTTTGTCATGGTTTAAATGCTGATCGACCAACCACACTTGAATATTCTCATCTTGAATAATCTGCATGGCTTGTTCAGGTTCTGTGGCTTTAAAGACTTGATAGCCCCATTTGGTCAATAAAGTTGCCATACCTTCTAAAATAGTTTCATCATTGTCTAAGCACAAAATCTTATAGGCTTTGGTTTTAAGCGGTACAGCTTGTACAGGTTGTGCCACTACTTTTGGTGCAGGCACAATTGGCACTTCAATCATAAAGCACGAACCCTGACCATACTCAGAATACACATGCACGGGGTAATCGAGCATACTGGTCATACGTTGTACAATGGCTAAGCCTAAACCTAAACCTTGTTCACCCCAAGGTGAGGTATGTCCACAACGTTCAAACTCTTGGAACAATTTAATACGTTGTTGTTCTGCAATGCCGGGACCTGTATCCCATACCCCAATCCGAATATGTTGCGGACGCTCTGCTGAGCGTAGTACACCAACAATGACGCGACCTTTGGCGGTATAACGCAGTGCATTACTGACAAAGTTTTGAATAATACGACGAATCCATTGAGGATCGGTATCAATCCAAAATTGCACATCATGCACTTTAAATTGAATGCCACGCTGTGCAGCAATTGATTTAAATTGTAAGTCTAAATCGCTGAGTAAATCATGTAATGGATACGGCTGACGATTTGGTTGAATAGTACCGCCTTCTAAACGCGCAATGTCCAATAATGCCGACAACATACTTTCTGCCCCATGTAAGGAGCGATCAAGCTGCTGGAGGATTTTACGATCTTCATCAGATTGGATGCTTTGCTCAAGTGCGGTACTAAACAAACGTGCGGCATGCATGGGTTGTAAAAGGTCGTGACTTGCCGCGGCAATAAAGCGACTTTTAGACATGTTGGCTTTGTCAGCTTGTTCACGGGCTAACTGTTGTTCGGCAAGCGCATCGGCAAGCTGTTGGGTACGATCTTGTACACGACCTTCAAGCAACGCTTCATTTTCACGGAAGGTGGTAATGTCGGCAAAGGTGGTGACAAAGCCGCCACCTTCAATTGGATTACCGCGCATTTGGATTACGCGACCATCTTTACGTACCCGTTCAAATTCATGTGCGCTGCCTACTTTCATCCAATGAATACGTTTACGCACATGTTCTTCAATAGAGCCGGGACCACATTCACCACGTTCGGCGTTATAACGAATCAAATCGGCAATTGGACAGCCCACATATACAATATCTTTTGGATAATCGAAAAGTTTTAAATATTGATTATTCCACGCCACTAAGCACATGTTGGCATCGACCACACTTACCCCTTGGGTCATATGGTCAATCATGGTCATAATTAAGTTTTGATTAAAACGCTGCCACTGTGACGCTTGGTCTAAAATATTGGCCACTTGTCCTAAAGCCAAGCCATTATTGACCATGGCAGTGGTGAGTAAAGTACGTGCCGAAGCTGCACCAATGGTGCCTGCTAAGTATTGTTCGGTAAAACGCCACCACATACCGTTGGCACTGCTACTTTCATTAAGTACCACATTATTTTGGGCACAAAATTGTTGAAATGCCTGAACGGTCGGTCCCTCGCCAGTGATACGTTTGGCAAGCGCAATTAAGTCACCTACTTTTAAACGTGCCACGTCGTGATGCAAGTAGGTCATATCGGTTGAGGTATTTTGCGCAAGTAGCGGTTTGGTTTCGTAATAAAAGAAACTTTCGGCTTGAATTTGCTCGGCAATACTAGGGCGGAAAATGCGTGACACCCAGACATAGAGCACAATATTTAAGCCCAATGACCACAGCACACCGTGAGTTAGTGGCGCAAATGATTCAAAGCCAAGTAAGGCTTCAGGGCGTAACCACACTAAACCCAGTGGACCTTGATGCAAAAAGGCATGACTCATGGCAAAGTAGGCCTCAGGTAAACTGCGTAAGACAGTTGGCAAGAATAGGGTATATGCCCACATCACAAAGCCAATAATTAAACCTGCATAGACGCCTTGTTTACTGCCACCACGCCAATATAGACCTCCAATTAAAGCCGGCGCAAATTGTGCTACAGCACTAAAAGCCAACAGCCCAAATACAGACAATTGGTCAATATCATTAAAGAAGTGGAAGAATAAAAAGCCCAACAACATCACCGCTAAAATACAGACACGGCGAGTAAATTTAAGCACCAAAGGTAGACGCTTATCATGACGTGACAATAAGCCTAAACGCCACAATGCCGGCATGATCAAATCGTTACTGAGCATAATTGACAGTGCCACCGATGACACCAAAAGCATGCCCGTGGAGGCAGAAAAACCACCCAAGAAAGCCAAAATACTTAGCCAATCTTGGTTATAACTTAAAGGTAGCGATAAAACCGCCACATCAGGAATGGCCAAGTATTCAGGTGCTGCATGCAGTGCCCAACTGGCAATTGGAATAATGGCAATGGTGGTTAAAATTAAATAGGTGGCAAACCAACGCCGTGCGCCACGAATATGTTTTTCATCACGCAGCTCAACCACAGCCACATGGAATTGACGTGGCAAACAAATAATCGCTAAAGCAGCCAACAAAGTTTGTACCCAAAAGGTATCTGGTACACCAAATAATTGTACTTCTTGGAATGTATTTAATGTATCACGTGAAATCTGTTGTAAATTTCCCGGCTCGGCAAAAATAAAAAACAATGCCACTGCAATCAGAGCAAACAGTTTAACAAAAGACTCAAAGGCGACCGCTAACATTAAGCCACCATGTTGCTCGGTGTTGGCAATTTGTCGTGTGCCAAAAATCATGGCCAAAATAGCCAAAACAGCGGTTAAGAACAATACCCCGTTACTGGTGGAGGCCATGCTAGTTGGGCTGTCCATAATGACCGTGGCACTTAAGGCAATTGCGCGTAGTTGCAGTGCTAAATAAGGAATAATAGCAATAACGGCAAGAATGGTGACTAAAGAGGCAAGCGAGCCGCTTTTACCGTAACGTGCAGCGACAAAATCGGCAATCGAGGAAATAGCATGATGTTGGCGCACCCGCCCAAGACGGCGCCAAATATCGTAACCGACTGCAATAAATAACAATGGACCTAAGTAAATGGGCAGAAAAATAATGCCTTCACGAACAGCCGCTCCAGTCGCCCCATAAAATGTCCATGACGAGCAATACACGCCTAAAGTTAAGCTAAACAAAAGCATGCGACCGCGAGTACTTAAACGACTGGCATGTTTTTCACCAAAAAATGCACAGATAAAGAGGAGTGCGATATAGAGGGCTAACACCCCCATAATGAGCCAACTGTTCATATTGCCTAGAGCGTACCGATTATGCGGCTATGATAGCTTATTCATAAACTGGTCAGTCGAAATTGATTAAAATTTAACGACCAAAGTCTAAATTACAAGCAGCCTGCACATTGTTACTTTGGCATCAGGAAGAATTCTAATTAAAAAATCGCGCCGAACGGTTTTCGCGCAGGGAGTACAAAAATGGATCAGGCTCATGTAGATCGTATTCTACAAAATCCAAAATTCAAAGAAATGGTGGCACGAAAAAGTCGCTTGAGCTGGACGCTCACGGCAATCATGCTGTTTGTTTATGTTGGTTTCATGCTATTGGTAGGCTACAACAAAGAGTTCTTATTGCAATCGTTAAGCGGTGGCGTTACCACCATTGGGATTCCATTAGGTCTTGGCATCATTGTGTTGTCCTTTGTGCTGTGTGGTGTGTATTCGTACATTGCCAACAACAAACTCGACAGTTTAAACAATGAAGCGATTCGTGAAGTTGAAGCAATTGCCAAAGAAAAAGGACCAAATGCATGATCAAATCTAAAATTTTTGCCGCAGCAACTATGTTGCTGACTTCAGGATTAGCATTTGCAGGTCCTGACTTAGGTGCAGCAGAACAACAACCGACCAACTGGCCTGCAATTATCATGTTTATGATCTTTGTAGGGGGTACCTTATTTATTACCAAATGGGCTGCTAAACAAACCACCAGCACCAATGATTTCTATACTGCAGGTGGCGGGATTTCAGGTTTCCAAAACGGTTTAGCAATTGCTGGTGACTATATGTCGGCTGCATCGTTCTTGGGTATTTCAGCCATGGTGTTTATGTCGGGCTTTGACGGCTTGCTGTATTCACTGGGCTTTATGGTGGGTTGGCCTATCGTTTTATTCTTGGTGGCTGAACGTCTACGTAACTTAGGTAAATTTAACTTATCTGACGTGGTATCTTTCCGCTTACAAGAAAAACCAGTGCGTACTTTGGCTGCGGTCAGCTCATTGGTGGTTGTGGCGTTCTACCTTATTGCACAGATGGTCGGTGCAGGTCAGCTCATCAAATTGCTGTTTGGTTTGAACTACAACCTTGCAGTGGTGATTGTTGGCTTGTTAATGATGGCGTATGTGATGTTTGGCGGTATGTTAGCCACGACATGGGTACAGATCATTAAAGCTGTAATGTTATTGTCTGGCGCAACTTTCATGGCATTTATGGTGATGAAAGGTGTAGGCTTTAGCTTTACCAACATGTTTGAACAATCTATTCAAGTGTTCTCTAAAGTACATGACTTAAACTTAACAGATGCTGCAAAAATCATGGGTCCAGGTAGCTTAGCTTCGAATCCAATTGATGCGATTTCTTTAGGTTTAGCGTTGATGTTTGGTACAGCAGGTTTACCACACATCTTGATGCGTTTCTTTACGGTAAAAGATGCTAAAGAAGCACGTAAATCAGTTGTGGTTGCAACAGGTTTCATTGGTTACTTCTACCTATTAACCTTCATTATTGGTTTTGGTGCAATCCTTTACGTATCAAACAATCCACAGTTCCTTGACGTTGCTAAAATGGCAGTGACAGGTAAATTAGAACTTGTGGGCGGTAACAACATGGCTGCGGTGCATTTATCTGATGCAGTGGGCGGTGACTTGTTCATGGGCTTTATCTCTGCGGTTGCGTTTGCCACAATCTTAGCCGTGGTTGCAGGTTTAACCCTATCAGGTGCTTCAGCGATTTCACACGACTTATATGCCAACGTATTTAAGAAAGGTCAAACTACACCTGAATCTGAATTACGTATGTCAAAAATTGCAACTTTAGGTTTAGCAATCTTTGCCATGGTTTTAGGTATCATTTTCGAAAAACAAAACGTTGCCTTCATGGTGGGTCTTGCCTTCTCTGTTGCTGCTTGTGCCAACTTCCCAGTGCTTGTATTGTCAATGTTCTGGAAAGGGTTAACCACACGCGGTGCAGTCATGGGTGGCGTGGTTGGTCTAGTACTCGCGGTACTATTGATTATCTTATCTAAAGCAGTATGGGTAGATACATTGGGTATTTCTGATACACCAGTTAACCCATACAATGGTCCTGCATTATTTGCAATGCCTTTAGCATTCTTCTGCTGCTGGTTGTTCTCTGTGACAGATAACTCAGCGCAAGCTCAAGAAGAACGCCGTGCTTTCGATGCGCAGTTTGTACGTTCACAAACAGGTATTGGTATCTCAGGTGCTTCAGATCACTAAGTGATAACACCTTAAAAAAAGCCCCATTTGGGGCTTTTTTTATGTGATTTAGGGTTTAGATTTATGCTTTAAATAACGATAAAAAACAGCATCTTTTTCAAACCAAGTGGCTTTGGCACTCAGCAATAAACGCGCCACTAAGTAAGCACCTGTTACTTGTCCTACAACAGGTAGACTCAGTAACACGCCAATCAAAGCAATTTTACTGACTTTCAGTCCTGAGACTTTTGCGGCCATCCATTGAAATTGTTGCCAACTCATCTCTTGACGTTGATAGCGTTTGAACAATTCATAAATCGCTAAAGACACACTCAGCACAGAAATGGCTGGAAAATACTCCCAAAAATGCTCATCGTTTGGATCTTTGGCCGTTACCCATAGATCAATCGCATCTTCCACATTTTGTAGCATCACTTTATGATTAGGTGCATTTTCATCTTGCAAAGAATGTAATATTTCAACGCCACCAATGGCATGTTCTTCAGGGTTTTTAACTGACCATGCCGCTTGCCCAAAGACTGATAAGGTTAAGCAAACAGCATCTAAGTCTTGGCTATGTAAATACACTTCAAGTGTATTGCTATGAGTTTTGGGATAAGCCACATACAGCATGTCTTGTTCATGTTGGAGTTTTAAGCACTCCAGCAAACACAGCTGTGTCTTGATATTTTTAACCAAAGCGACAATCTGATTTGCATCAATGGTTTGTAAATAGTCTTGAATCAAAGCTGCATCGTAATCTTTTACTTCTTCTACAACAAAACGCAGTGCCAAAATCACCACATGTGTTTGTGATGAAAGTGAATGAGATTGCACAACATCTAGCAAACTTTGGGTAATCTCAAGCGTATTTAGCTGACGATTTAAATAATGATAAGCCTGAGACATTTAATCCTCCTGCTTTTTTTGCGCTTTGGCGCGTTGTTGTCCTTGTTGAAAAGCCTGCTGCCAAATCGCTTTAATCTGTGCTTCGCTGATTTTTTCATTTTTAGCTTTATGCGCAAAATAGACATCGGCCACTTTCATAATTGCATAGGTGAGGGCATACACCAACGGAATGGACAGCAAACCGCCAAAACCAAAACTTACGGTTTTCCAAACCCCAAGCGCCAATTGCTGTGCCAACATGCCTAAACCTGCCAAAGCAAAAATTTCTTTGACCCAATCAAGCGCCTCATTTTCACTAATGGGAACACCATGAATCGCAGCAATACGACTGGCAAAATAACCTTGTAATGGAGTCAGTAACAAAATATCGGCAAACGGCAAGGGTTGAATGGAGACGCCTGCACATGTTGCGCAAGCAATGTGGGTAATATTGGAGATTTTCTTAGCGTGAGATAAATCTTCTCGTAATTCAATGGCAGTAATTTCTTGACGAATTTTGGCTGTGATTTTCATACAATATTTTGCTCAGTAAAGCACTTGGCTCATGCTAAGTTAACTGCGTATAAAAACACAACAGTAAACACGCTATGCAGGCATTTGTTAATTTTTGGTGCACTTTTAAACGGCTTCCTTCAGCTTGGCTGTTACTTTTACAAAGCCTGATGTTGATATTGGCTATGTTTAGCTCTTATAGCCAGTCGTATCGAGTGGTGACTTGGGTGCTTGGGGTGTTGGCATTATTAGTGATTGCAAAAGTGATCCGCCAAACGCCCGTATTTACATTTTTAGGCTTAAGCTTTGTAAGTTTAGCGGTGTTGTTTTCTGGCTTGATTTTAATTGGGATAGATCAAAGCTGGGTGCAAATATTGGCGCATGTGTTTGAGGCTTTTGCTTATTTTAGTGCAGCGTATGGTTTATTGCGTTATATGTTTGAAGATCGTTATTTAACGTTAGATGAATTGTTTGCCGCAGGTGCTGTATTTACCTTATTGGCATGGGGTTTTGCATTTTTATACAGTAGCTGCCAATTGCTGATCCCATATAGTTTTAGCTTAGACAGCATTGCACAGCAACAGCAATGGTTAGACTTGTTATTTTTAAGCTTTAGTCTGCAATCGGCTACAGGCTTATCTGACTTAATGCCATTAACTCCCTTTGCGCGCGTTTTGGCGATTGTACAAATGTTTTGTGGCGTGATGTATTTAGCCGTGATCGTGTCACGTTTAATTGCGCTGCAATATATTGGCGAAAGAAAAATTTAGCATGACAGATAAAAAAAAGGACGCTAAGCGTCCTTTTTTATTCAGAATCTAATTTAAATTAGAAACGGAATTTAGCATTTAAGCCAACAGTTTCTGTATCCAATACAGAGTTGTCTTCAGCATTTGCTTTAACAAATGAAGCACCAACAGCAACAGCTGGTGTAATGAAGTAGTTTACATTTGCAGCTAAAGCTGAATCTGGAGAAGCTGCAAAGCTAGATTCGTAGTAAGCAACGCCTAAGCCTAATTTAGGTGTTACATAAAGTGTAGAACCTAAGTTAAATGCAGTCTCATCGCCATAAACTAAGCCAGATTCAAAAGCAACTGACATGTTAGTACCGTCAATATCACCTACGTATTTAGTACGTGCAGTGATTGCGTCTTGGTCTTCACCTAAAGTTAAAGACTCGCCATAGCCTGCAACAACACCGTTGTTTGCAACTTTGAATGCGTCAAATGCTTGTTGGTTCGCAGCGCTTGTGTAACCTACAGCAACCAAGAAGTTAGGTAGTGCTAAAGCACCAAGTTCTAATGCATAACGGTCGCCGTTGTCTTCAAAACCAAGTTGTTTAGTGATTTGGTTTTTAGCATCAGCAATCGTTGCGCTGTAAGATGCACTTGCATATACAGGTACCACTGAAGTTGGGATGTAAACTTCACCTTTAGCGCCCATGTTATGCGCTACAACGTCAAGGCCTTCGTTACCTAATTCAGCATAGTTATAAGCAACAGCAATATTAGATGCATGGTTTAAAAAAGCAGCTTCAGCTAAAGGACCTTTAGCAGCATCAACATTTTTAAAGTAGTAAGTCGCTTGAACACCACCAATAAAGTCTTTGTCATTTACTGTCGTGTCTAGGTATTCAGATTGACCTTGTACTTCAAATTGGTAAGCTTGAGCACCGGTTACGGCTAATAATAAAGCAGTGGCTAAACCGAGTTTTTTCATAATAGATACCAGTTGTAATTAAAAATGGACTGAATTTGCTTAGCCAATTCTATTGTAACATTTCATTAAGTCAATGAACTGGAAAGATATTATTATTTTGCTTTATCTAGATGATATGTGTTAAGTGATTAAAAATCATACATTTGAGTTTTAATCTCAATATCAGGAAAAAACTTTTTAGAACAAAAGAATAAGTAAAATTGCAGCTAGAAAAATTAAAAATACAGGAACAATATCGTAAATAATAATATTAATAAAAACGATCAATGATTAATTTTTAATTGTTAAAAACATTTTTAGTGTTATATTCATGTAACCAAAAAAGTGAATATTTTGGCATTTTAAAATAATTTAAACCTTAAACCCGTCACTTTTTATGAAAAATACTGTGATAAAGAAAATAAATTGTTTGAAATTGGGATGTTTGACACACTATTTAAAGATAGAGTGATTAAAAAAAAAGCATGTGTTTTTAGTGTGCTTTACTTCACTGAAGTTTTCTTCCATAATTTCTATCATAAAGTTGACTAGTTTAGTCGGCTTAATGAACTCTATTCATAACATTATGTTCTATTTTTAATGAATATAATGCTTAAAAAACCATTGTGATTTGTTTTTATCCGCCCAGCTTTCCCCAAGGTTGGGCTTTTTTTTGCGCATTTTACCTGCTCATTGATGGTGGATAGTTGGCTTACAACTTATCAATCTAACTCAATATTGCGCTATTTTGGTGCAGAAATATGGTTTTTGAATTAAATTTTCATCATAAAAAAACCCACTTTTCAAAGAAAAGTGGGTTTTTTAGCCAAAATCTGCGGGAAAGTTAAAAAATCTGCTGAGGAATATTTCAACTCGCCCTAATGAAGTGCATTATGCACCGCTTTGTAGCAGCTGTAAATATTTTGTTACCGCAAATCAGCAAAAAAATAGCGTTTTTTAGCGGATCGAAAAGCACTGAAATATGACATATGTAGAGAAATGGAGGTGATCTTGTATGCAAATGAGCGATAATGGTGCGTATCTTTACTTGCTGCATGAATATAGCGCTAGCAGCCAAAATGTTTTCGTTTTAAAGTAGCAGCCTAATTTAGCTATGTTTTTCCTGATTTGTTGGTTTTAGGACGTAGAGATTCATGTATAAATTACGTTCTGAACGTATTCGCACGCATTTGCATATCTCGACTTTAGTGATTGTGATTTGCTTGTTGATCCTGACCACCTCATTGATTTTTAAAAGTTATCAAAGCTATCAAAAAGCAAATTATACTTTACTTGAGATTCAAACTCTCATGGTCATGTCAGATTTATCTCAGGCGATGCTCAGTGAACGTTTACCCATTAATTTAGTTCATCATGCCAGTGCTGAAACACAAGCAATTTATCAAGCTCAACTACAGCAGCATCGTGATCGAGTAGACCTAGAGATTCAGCAAACCATACAGATTTTGCAAGCATCAGGTTTTTCTGAAATTGCGCATCAGTTAAAAAATGAGGTGACACCGCATTTGGAAAATGCGCGCGCTGATTTTGATCGGTATATCAAAATGCCACCCCAACAGCGTACGCAACAGCGCTTGATGCAAGATTTGCAAAGCTTATTTAATGTATGGGAAAAGACGCATACGCTATTAAAAAAGAAGCTGCTTGAATCTAGAGCGTATGGTATGGAAAGCACTTATCATTATGCCATGCTTTTATTGATCTGTGACCTACAGGACCAAACTAGCCGTATTACCTCTTTTTTAAAAGCCCCTGTCACATTTTCTGAAAAAATTAATGAGCAGCAACGTATTGCGACTTTAAAACAGTTATATCAAGTTGAATATTTATGGAAATTAATTGGCAATATTGAGTACATGGGTGCAAAAGATGCTGCATTTCAAAAGTATTATCAAGCGCTTGAAATCCAGTTGCTACAGAACAACAAACAGCTCATAGACACCTTATTACAACAAAGTAGTCAAGCACAGCCTTATAGTTATACCACTCAAGAAATGACCATGATTGCAGTGCAAAGTTCTGCAGCTGTATTGGATTTACAAAATTATGTGCTAAAGACTCGTTTGGCTGTGGTTGAAGCACGTAAGCAAGGTGCACAGCGCGATTTTATCGTCTCTTGTTTGATACTATTTTTATGTTTGGGCGCGGTTATTTTTACCTTTTTATATGTACGTCATCAGGTATTTTTACCTTTAGTATTGGCACGTAATACTTTACTTGATTTGGTTGACCCGGCAAATAAACATGATTTAAATGATTCTGTGACTTTGCTAGATGCTATTGAACGTATGAAGCAGACCTTACAGCAACGTGATGCCTTGGCATTTAAACTCAAAAATATTGCCAATACCGACGCTTTAACCGGAGTGTCTAACCGAGTTGCGTTAGATGAATACTTAAAATTAAAAAATCACCCAAGCCAAGCCTTTAGTGACACGGCGCTTATTATCGTTGATATTGATAACTTTAAGCAGGTAAATGATCAGTATGGGCACTTGGTGGGGGATGATGTCATTCGCCATATTGCCCAGCAATTGCAAGCGAATGTCAGAAGCACGGATTTGGTGGTGCGTTATGGCGGTGATGAATTTGTGGTGATTTTAGAAAAATGTGCTTTTGGCGATGCTTTGTATATTGGCGATAAAATACGTTGTGCGATTAGTCATCATCCAGTCCAAGTAGAAGGGTATGAGGATTTACGCGTTTCGGTGAGTGCAGGTGTGGCTTTTGGGGGAGATTCATGGAAGCAGTTGCTTGCCAAAGCAGATCAAAGTTTATTAAGAGTTAAAGCCAGTGGTAAAAATGCAGTGGAGGGGTGAGATCTACTCTATACTTTAAATATATATAGATATACTCCATATAGGCTTGTGCTTATCTCATAATCGTTAAATTATGCAACTATTATCTATAATAAAAGAATACGGTAATGGAATCGCAAAAAAATAAAATTACACAGATTTTAGATCAAGGATTTTCTTTTTATCAGTGTTTAGTCATCTTACTTTGTTTTTTAATTGCCCTACTTGATGGTTTTGATACTCAAGCAGTAGCATTTACTGGTCCAGCCATTATTGAAGCCTTTGATTTACAAGCAAAAGCTTTAGCACCCGTATTAACTGCAGGAATTATTGGTATGACTGTTGGGGCTATGGGAATGGGTATTCTCGGTGACCGATGGGGCAGACGCAATACTTTAATGGCTTGCGTTTTAGTATTTGGATTGGCAACTCTATTCACTGCATATGTAAGTAAACTTGAGCATATTTTTATTCTTAGGGTGATTGCTGGTCTGGGGATGGGGGGAGCAACGCCTGTATTATTAGCACTAGCATCAGAATATTCTCCATCACGCTTTAAAGGTTTAGTTACTACAGGAGTATTGCTAGCGTTACCAGCAGGTGCAATGCTAGGTGGTTTATTAGCGGCTAAAATTATTCCAATTTGGGGGTGGCAGAGCATTTACCTCATTGGTGGTGTAGTCCCATTAGTACTACTTTTAGTATTATTTTTTGTCTTACCTGAATCATTGCAATATTTAAGTCAAAAAAAATCAGTCCAAAATCATGAGCGTATCATTGTAATACTTAATCGCATAAGTTCACAATCAATGCATTTATCATTTGATGACTATGAATATAATGAGAAAGTACGTGCAGGGCGTTTAAGCAGCTTATTTCAGCAGGGATTGGCCAAGACGACATTAGCAGTTTGGGGAACATATTTCTTCAACTGGATTGCGTGGTTTATGTTACTGTCATGGCTACCTACCATTTTAAAACAAGCTGGTTTAGATCCATTACAAGCCCCTTATGCTTCAGTTACGGTAAATGCAGCTTTTATTTTATTTGCTTTACCGCTTGCCTATTACTTGCCTAGATTAAATACCACTAAGATTTTATCATTTATGTTTATCTGTGGTATTGCAATTGCTTGTGCCCTAGGTCTTACAATTGCAAGCCAACAATGGAGTCTGATTTTTGCTCTAATCGCTTTTGCTGGTTTTGGTATTGGTGGACAGCAACTTGCATTGAATTATTTAGTCATTGCTTCTTATCCTACACAGGTACGTGCGACGGCTACAGGTTGGGCAATTGGTATGGGACGTTTAGGTGCAATTTTAGGTTCAGCCATTGGTGGGATGGTTTTGTCTTGGTCAGGCGTAAATGGTTATTTCTTTGCCTTAGCTGTACCGTTAGCGATTGCTTTTATCTGTGTAATTGCACTATATAAAAAGCGGCAGACTATATATGCTTCCGAAATAAATTAACTTTTCATTTTCGCGTGAATTAATCAAAAAATCCCCCTCTGATTTAGAGGGGGACATCATTTATTTCAACATCGGTTTTAAGAAACGACCTGTATGTGAAACGTCAACATTTACAATATCTTCTGGTGTGCCTTCGGCAATAATCATGCCGCCACCAGAACCGCCTTCAGGGCCTAAATCTACAATCCAATCGGCAGTTTTAATCACATCCAAATTATGCTCAATCACCACAATGGTATTACCCTTGTTACGCAGCTGATGCAAAATATCCAGTAATTTAGCAATATCATGGAAATGTAAACCTGTGGTCGGTTCATCTAACACATACAAGGTTTTACCTGTATCACGCTTAGCCAATTCACGAGCAAGTTTGACTCGTTGTGCTTCACCGCCCGACAAAGTGGTTGCCGATTGACCTAAACGAATATAGCCCAACCCCACTTGGTTTAGGGTTTCTAAACGACGATGAATGACAGGAATCACATCAAAGAAATGCATGGCGTCTTCTACAGTCATCTCTAATACATCGGCAATATTTTTACCTTTATAGCCAACTTCTAAAGTTTCGCGGTTATAACGCTTGCCATGACAGGCATCACACGGCACATACATATCGGGTAAGAAATGCATGGCCACTTTAATCATGCCATCGCCTTCACAGGCTTCGCAGCGCCCACCTTTGACGTTAAATGAAAAACGGCCAGCAGTATAACCACGGGCTTTGGCTTCTTGAGTTTGGGCAAATAACTCACGAATTGGAGTAAATAAACCGGTATAGGTTGCAGGGTTAGAGCGTGGGGTACGACCAATTGGGCTTTGATCAATATCAACCACTTTATCTAAGAACTGTAAGCCATCAATCGAGTCAAATTTCTCAGCCGTTAAGGTGGTTGCACCATTGAGTTGTGTGGCAGCAAGCGGCAATAAGGTACGGTTAATTAAAGTTGACTTACCTGAACCTGAAACCCCTGTTACGCAGGTCATCACACCTAAAGGTAAGGTTAAGTCTACATTTTTAAGGTTATGACCTGCCGCGCCCATCAGCTTAATTTGCTCATCGGGTTTTGGCGGTTGAATGCGTGTTTTTGGCACTTCGATTTTGAGTTTACCTGATAAATACTGACCCGTTAAGGAATCAGGATTGGCCAAAATCTCATCATAAGTACCTTCAGCAATCACATGACCACCATGTACACCTGCGCCCGGGCCAATATCAATAATATGATCGGCTGCGCGAATGGCATCTTCATCATGCTCCACTACTAATACGGTGTTGCCTAAATCGCGTAAACGCACCAAAGTTTCTAGCAAACGGTCGTTATCACGCTGATGTAAACCAATGGAAGGTTCATCCAGCACATACATCACGCCCATTAAGCCTGCACCAATTTGTGATGCCAAACGAATACGCTGCGCTTCACCACCGGATAAAGTTTCGGCAGAACGTGACAGGCTTAAATAATTTAAACCCACCGAGACTAAAAAGTGCAGACGGTCACGAATCTCTTTAAAGATTTTATCGGCAATTTCGCCTTTGGCACCGCTGAGTTGTAAATCTTGATAATACTGCTCGGCATCACCAATCGACATTTTGGTAATTTCGGCAATGGTTTTATCTAAAATTTTCACATGACGTGAAATTTCATTGAGGCGTGAACCATCGCAGGCGTCACAGGCGGTATTGGATAAATATTGTGATAAATCATCACGGACATAGTTACTTTCAGTTTCACGGTAACGACGTTCTAAATGCGGCAAAATTCCTTCAAACGGGATGACACGGTTATGACGACGACCACGTTCATCGATATAACTTAAATCAATTTTGTCACGCCCTGTGCCGTATAAAAACTTCTTTTGCGTGTCTTTATCGAGTTGATTCCATGCTGCGTCCATGGAAAAACCGTAGTGCTCCGCCACTTTTTGCAACATGCTGTAATAATACGGACGCTGACGATCCCAACCACGAATTGCGCCTTGGCTAATGGACAGCTCAGGATTATGAATCAGTTTTTCGGCACTAAAATGGTTACGTGTACCTAAACCATCACAGACAGGGCAAGCACCAAATGGATTATTAAATGAAAATAAACGTGGCTCGAGTTCTGCCACAGCGCGTTCACATTGTGGGCAAGAATGTTTGGCTGAAAACACCCGATCAGGATGCTCACCATTCATCCATGATAAAATCGCAATATCACCACCTAAACGTAGCGCTGTTTCAAAACTCTCTGCAATACGGTTACCTAAGTCATCACGGACTTTAAAACGATCGACCACCACTTCAATGGTATGTTTCTTCTTTTTGTCCAATTCAGGCATCGGGTCAAGATCAACAATTTCACCATCCACGCGGGCACGCACAAAGCCTTGGCTTTGTAATTGTTCAAATAGGTTGCTGTATTCACCTTTACGCTCACGCACCACTGGCGCAAGGAGCATCAGCGCTGTACCTTCTTCTAATCCTTTGACTGCATCGACCATTTCTGACACGGTTTGCGCCACCATAGGTAGGTCATGCTCAGGGCAATACGGTGTACCGACACGGGCATACAATAAACGTAAATAGTCGTAAATTTCGGTAATGGTACCTACGGTTGAACGTGGGTTATGACTTGTTGATTTTTGCTCAATGGCAATCGCAGGACTTAAACCTTCAATCGAGTCGACCTCGGGTTTTTCCATTTGTGATAGAAATTGACGTGCATAAGCCGACAGCGATTCCACATAACGACGCTGACCTTCGGCATATAAGGTATCAAAAGCAAGTGATGACTTACCTGAACCCGAAAGCCCCGTAATCACCACAAACTGATCGCGTGGAATATCAAGGTTCACATTTTTTAAATTATGGGTACGTGCACCTCGAATACGGATATGACTTTGGCTCATGCAATGATCCTAAACATTAATCTGAAGAGGGGTATATGATAGCGCATGAAAAATGTTCAAGTGGGCTTTGACTACATTTGTACGTCAAATTATGTCGGAGTGCTGTGTTTATGGGCAAATCTACAGCTGCACAAGATTAGGCGATCAAACATAAACTTGTTTAATCGCCAAGTGCAATTATAAAGGCCAAGTTTGCTCATGATAAGCGCTGTCCCAAAATAGCCATTCAAGCTCTGCACCACGGCGATAGGCTTGATGCATTTTAGCTAAGGTATCTTCATCACAACGCGCAGCAACACGGTCAATAGTCGCCACTACTTCACCAACAGCAGTATGAAACTCCTCGCCTGCATAGGTATCAATCCATGCTTGATAAGGATTATTGGCAACCGATTGCTTGACAATATCACGACCGACTTCGGCATAAATCCAAAAACATGGCAGTAAAGATGCCAATACCACAGGATAACTTTCTGACCACGCAGTAGCAGTTAAAAAACTGGTGTAATGGTGACAAGCTAAAGTGAGCGGAGTATTTTCAAATTCTATTTGGCTGACATTAAACTGGGTTAAAAAGCTGTCATGCATTTCACGTTCAAATACAATCGCCAATTTGGCAGCTTCTGCAAATTGAATCACGTCTTTGGCATCAAAAGCTTTGGCTGCACATACGGCTAAGGCGCGTCCGTAAGCCACCAAATAATGTGCATCTTGAATCATATAATGTTGAAAAGCACTTTGCGATAACGTGCCTTGGCTTAATTGTTGATTAAACGGATGCGCGAGAATTTTTTGATAAAGGTCGGCATGTTGTTGCCAAAGCTGTGCAGAGAAAAGCATATCTTGAATCCAAGAGGTGAAATTGTGTGCGACTATAACAATTTATCCAGTCTAGCCCTAGGGCAAAAAATGCCGTCAGTCAGACAATAAATTCAACGACCCTGACATCTTTACGAGTACAATAATCGCAACGTATAAACGCTTGTTTGGCCAGATTGCCCAAGCGTTTTCTTATTGATTAATATTTAAGGTCGAAAAATTATGTGGAAACATTTTGGTTTTTCAATTGTATTTACGATCGTGTGTTTGGGGCTGTCGGCTTATTGGGGTTATACCCATGGACCTGACGCAGGCTTAAAAACCATGTTGACGATGCTGACCATTACCGCCATTTTGGCAGTCATGGAAGTGTCGTTGTCGTTTGATAATGCGGTTGTAAATGCATCGGTACTGCGCCATTGGGATCATTTTTGGAAAATGCTGTTTTTAACGGTCGGGATTTTGGTGGCCGTATTTGGTATGCGTTTAATTTTCCCAATTGTGATTGTGGCGGTGACAGCCGACATGGGCATGATGGAAGTGGTGAATTTAGCGTTAAATGATCCAAAAGAATATTCAGCGCGTTTAATGAATCACCATCCTGAAATTGCCGCTTTTGGTGGTGCATTCTTACTCATGGTGTTCTTAAACTTCTTCTTAGATGATGGTAAAGACACCCATTGGTTTAAATGGATTGAGCGTCGCTTAGCCAATTTAGCCTCTGTGCCTGCATTGTCGGTGTTTGTGGCTTTAGTGGCACTTTTAATTATGGCTGCCAATGTAGATGAAGCAAAACGTCTGGTGGTCACTATGGCGGGTATTTGGGGCATTGTGATTTATATTGGTGTACAAGTCCTCAGCCATTTATTAGGCGGCGAGCCTGAATTAGATGACGATGGCAATACTGTAGACAAAGCCGGTAATCCTGTACCAGGTGGTGTGGTAAAAGCTGGGATTGGCGGCTTTTTGTACCTTGAAGTGCTCGATGCATCATTTAGTTTTGACGGTGTAATTGGTGCATTTGCGATTACTTCAGACGTGGTGATCATTATGCTCGGTCTTGCCATTGGTGCGATCTTCGTGCGTTCTATTACCATTTATTTGGTAGAAAAAGGCACTTTAGATGCCTATGTGTATTTAGAGCACGGCGCGCATTATGCCATTGGTGCTTTGGCGTTCATTATGATTGCCAGCGGCACTGGTTTACATGTCCCTGAAGTGGTGACTGGTTTAATTGGTGTGGCATTTATTGTTTGGGCGATTATTGCATCGATTCAGTATCGTAAACGTCAAGCAAAGTTGGATTCGTAAAACCGATATCAACTATGGCGCATTTCAATGCGCCTTTTTTATGCCTGAAATAGCAGCTTGAGGCTGAATGATGTAGCATATTAGCGACCTTGCTATCAAATCCCAAACCCTATGATGAATGCCTTAGAACGACGCTCAACTTTTGCCTTAAGCAGTATTTTTGCTTTACGCATGTTGGGTTTATTCATGATTATTCCGGTGTTTTCGGTCGCGGGGCAGCAATATGCACATGCCACCCCAATGCTGATTGGTCTAGCCGTGGGGGTCTATGGTTTGACCCAAGCCCTTTTACAGATTCCATTTAGCTTGATTGCCGACCGTTATAGCCGTAAACCTTTAATTGTGATTGGTTTATTAATGTTTGCTTTAGGTGGGGCAGTCGCTGCCATGTCTGAGAGCATTTATGGGGTGATCATTGGGCGTGCCATTGCCGGTGGTGGAGCTGTGTCTGCGGTCGTCATGGCATTACTGGCCGATGTGACCCGAGAGGAGCAACGCTCTAAAGCTATGGCGATGATGGGCATGAGTATTGGTTTATCCTTTGTGGTGGCTTTTAGCTTAGGTCCTTGGCTGACCAGTTTAGTGGGCATCTCAGGCTTGTTTTGGGTGACTACGATTATGGGTTTAGTGGCGATTGGAATGTTGGCTTTGGTGCCTAAAGTGATTCGTCACCATGAAAATTTCCAACAAGGTTACATCACACAACTGAAGCAAGTGCTTAAAATGGGCGATCTCAACCGTCTGCATGTCTCGGTATTTAGCTTACATTTATTGCTTACCGCGATGTTTATTTATATGCCATCGCAATTGATTGACATGGCAGATTTACCGCTTGCAAGTCATGGTTTGGTGTACTTGCCATTGTTGGTGCTGAGTTTGTTTTTTGCCTTCCCAAGCATTATTTTGGCCGAGAAATACCGCAAAATGCGGGGCATTTTCTTAACCGCGATTGGCGGTATTATCTTAGGTTTAATCATTTTGATTTTTGGTTTTGAATCAAAATATATCTTATT
>Ga0172378_10001538_pt1 | contig 21371 bp, 21 predicted proteins | sample GrowelOW332metaG_FD_119755 | JGI IMG/M metagenome (GOLD analysis project Ga0172378, IMG submission 119755) | Groundwater microbial communities from an aquifer near a municipal landfill in Southern Ontario, Canada - Pumphouse #3_1 metaG | ecosystem: Environmental > Aquatic > Deep subsurface >... | reverse complement strand
TATGGAAATCATCGAGGACCGTCATAACAGAAAGGCTACGATTATAGCAAGCCAGTTCCCTGTGGCAAGCTGGTTTGACATTATTGGAGAAGAGACGATTGCCGATGCAATTTTAGACAGAATTGTACACACATCGCATCGTTTTGAACTAAAAGGAGAGAGTTTAAGAAAAAAACTGTAAATTTGGCAGATTTACAAATGTTCGTTAAGTCATAAAATCGTGGCATATCTGCTTTTTGCGTGGGTGCATATCACCGGAATAGCTACTCATTGATAAATTCAACACCTTTTGCTTTCAATTCTTTATAAGTTTCATCGACATTCGGCACTTCAAAAGACTCCATCATCTTTTCTCTGCAATTGGTCGGCTGTTCTTTGTCTGTATTACCAACCGCAGGCGCCATAAGGTCGGACGTAAATATCGCCAATCCTTCGATACCTTCAGTTACTTTGAAACTTCCATAGCAGTTCTCAATATTAAAAACGGCTTCTAAACCAAGTTTTTCGGTGTAAAACTTGAAACACCTGTCATAGTCTTTGACTAATAATCTTACATTCGTAAACTTCATATCTTTATTTTTTTAGATTTTCAAAATGCAAAAACACAGATTTCGTTTTGGTTTGCTCTTGTATAAAACCGACATTCTTAAATGAAGGTTAATAACAATACTTAGCTCGGGGTGGGTTGTATAATCGTTGTGATAAAGTTTGTAAAGATGTTCTAATTCGTCGATATTGTTAGTTATTCCTTTATAGATCATTCAAATTGATTATTTTACTGCCTTTACTTTCATAACAATGAATCATTTCATCAATTTTCCTTTTGTCATAACTCGTAATGCAATCGGATAAGACATTCACTTTATAACCTGCTTTATTCATGTTAAAAACGGTTGATTTAACACAAGCAACAGCATCTGCTCCCGCAATGTAGAACTCATCTATCCTGTTTTTATTTATAAAATCAGCGAACTCCTCACTCGTTAATGTATTTCCTTTGGACTTTGTAAAAACATTTGTCGATACAATTTTCATATCGGGAACTAATTCAGCCCCGCGTGTATCAGGCTTAAAGGTTCTTGTGCCATCTGACAGGTTTTCGTGGCGTATGTAAACCACGTGAATATCATTATCAACCGCCCAATCTATAGCTTTATTAATATTGTCGATAATTCCCTTGTAATTCTTAGTTATGTCATTTTGAATGTCGATTACGACTAATGCTTTTCCCATTTTCTTACTTTTTGTGTCCTTGTTGGACAGTTTATCTTTTGTTTAAATGCTCAATTCTGCTTTTCACAGTCCCACACGCATTGTCGCCCACTTGCGCATAACAATTTGCAATGCTTTGTTATGGATTGCTTTTGAGGATATTACTCATTACAGCGTAGCACTCATTATCAAGAACTATTCCATCATAACGCTGTTCAGCCAAAGAAAGTCGTCGCTCGTAATGAAATCCACATTTTTTTAAGACATTCTTCGACCTGTCATTGGAAGGATAGCAGTATGCAGAAATAAGTTCAAGCTTTAATTCCTCAAAACCAAAGTGCAGTAAGGCAAGTACAGCTTCAGTCATAAAGCCTTTTTCCCAATAGTTTTCTCCAATTGCGTATCCGAGTATTCATGTCTTCTGCATCACTTTCTATTATCGGACGAAGAATCAAACGTTCTGTTTCTATATTCATTTCTTATTCTATTTTGAGATCATATTTTTCTAAAAGTTCAGGTAAGCCCATAATGAAAAATTTTGCTTTTTTGACCCTGTTGTTTTCAGGGTCGATAGAATAATGAAAGGCAGTTCTAAAATCAGCTCCTTCCATATTCGTATGATCAAAGGTTGCTGAAGCCAGGTCGCAGTTGCTAAATAAAGCATGCGATAAATCACATGCTGAGAAATCGACCTCTCTTAGCTGAGAGTCGATGAATGATATGTTTTTGAGCTTTGTTTTATAGAATGAGGTATGGTTCAGAATACAATGATTAAATGAAATAGAGAACCCGAATTGATTACAATCATCAAAATGAAGCCCCAGCATTTTACAGTTACAGAACCGTATGTTTTGTAGCGATGTGTTGTGGAGTTTTACTAAACTTAGATTGCAATTATTGAATTCACAGTCGATAAACCGAAACTCCGCAAAGTTAAATTCTGATAAGTCACAATTCAAGAAACTACAATTCTCAAATTCGATCTTCTTAGAAGAATAATCGGATGGAATTATCTTATCGAATGTCTGATCTTGTATATATAGCATCGGATTCATATTGTATTATGTAAAGAACAAAGGTAATCAATTCTTATCTGGCGTAAAAGGATTGACAAAATCCTCTTTGGGTAAGTCTTGCAATAATCAGAGCGGGAGATGCTGTCGAATTGGATAGTTTTCTTATTTTTGTAATGGTCATAAATACAATGCGGAAAAATGAAAACGAAGAGATCATGAGTAATCCAATAATCCTTATAACAGGTGCTGCCGGAAATCTGGGAGGGCTTTTAGCCAGCCATCTAAAAGGTAGAAATCTACATTTACTTACCCACAAAAAGGAAGTAGCCGAAGAAGTAAAAAACAGTTCAAATAGTAAGATATTCAAAGCCGACTTAGCAGATAAAGAAACATTATACCCCGCCCTGAAAGGAGTCAGTACAATTGTCCATTTTGCCGGAGTTTTGTTCAAAGCTCGTCCCGAGAAATTTCTTCCGATTACCAATACGCTTTATTTCAATAATTTGCTTGAAGTAGCCATAGAGCAAGGGGGTGCAGAGGATTATCTTAATCAGTTTTCCCCATGTGGAGGGCGAAACAACTCCTGAAAATCCAGCAACAGGACGTCTGGATGGAGATCCCATTTCTGTACATGCAACCACCCGCTTACGAGAAGAGAAAGATTTGTTTCGTAAATGTGCTGAAGCCAATATAGAAGCCGTTTCATTGCGTGTCGGCATGGTGTATGGCAAAGGTATTCTGATGATTGACGTGGCCGAATGGTTTAGCAGGCATTATTTATTGGGCATTTGGAAAGAGCCGACTTATATACATCTGATTTCCAAAGATGACTTTTTAGCCGCCACTACAGCCGCTATTGACAATGAAAATATAAATGGTATTTACCATATCGGGGATGAAGGGATTCAAACCCTTCAATACTTTTTTGACAAAATAGCCCAACATAAACACTATCACAAGCCTTGGCGTATGCCCAATTGGATGATAATGACTGCTGCCCGAGTCTTTGAATTATTCTCGACCTTATTGGGAACACGAAGCCCCTTGACAAGGGATTTTATTACCATAGGACACGTTTCATATTATGGCGATACGACGCGAATGAGAAATGAACTATTACAGAGATTAAAGTATAAAACATTTGAAGACGGATTGGATACTTTTTAATAAATAAAATATGGCAAGACCCACTACAAAACAAGAATTAATAATTGCAGCAAACAGCCAGTTTGAGAAACTATGGAAGTTAATAGACTCCCTGCCGGAGGAGAAACGGATAGGCTCGTTTTCCTTCGAGGACAGAGATAAGAACCTACGTGATGTTTTGGTGCATCTGTACGAATGGCATCAACTCTTACTCAATTGGATACGCTCTAACCGAGCCGGTCATGCTGCAAACTTTTTGCCCGAGCCTTATAACTGGAAAACTTATCCTGAAATGAATGTTCAGTTTTGGCAGAAACATCAAACGACTTCTTTAGAAGAAGCCATTGCGCTCTTGAAAGATACTCACTCCCAGGTAATGACGCTCATAGAACCGTTTACGGAAGAAGAACTGTTTACGAAGAAATACTTCCCCTGGACCGGCACCACCAACTTGGGAAGCTATTGTATATCGGCCACTTCAAGTCATTATGACTGGGCGATGAAGAAGATAAAGCTACATCTAAAAAGTTGAAGAAAAGTAATATCTCCTGCCTGTTTGAATAATAGCAAGAATCAGATTTCGGAAGTAAAACGAATGTACGATATTTGCTGAATGGGAGAGAAGCATCAAATGAATACACAGGAAAAGCTCGATTATGCGCGCGTTGCCGAAGCGATTGAATACATCCGGGAGAATTTTAAGCAGCAACCAACGTTGGAAGACATTGCCGCCAAGGTCTGCCTAAGTCCTGCGCACTTTCAACGGTTGTTTACCGCCTGGGCGGGTGTCAGTCCCAAGAAATTCTTACAATACATCAGCATCGAATATGCCAAAGAAGTGTTGAAAGAAAGTACCCTCTTGGATGTCGCCTTTGAAACGGGGCTTTCAGGAACAAGCCGTCTGCACGATTTATTCATCCACATCGAGGGAATGACACCCGGTGAATACAAGAACGGGGGCGAACACCTTACCATCAATTATAACTTTGCTGAGACCCCATTCGGTACCATGCTCGTTGCCGCTACTCCCAAGGGAATCTGCCACATGGCTTTTGCCGACCAGCCGGCCGAAGCTCTCCTCGCCTTGAAAGAGCGATTCCCTCATGCTTATTATGTGCAAAAGGCAGATGGTATACAGCAAAAAGCACTACTCATTTTGACACAGGACTGGAGCAAACCGGGCGAGATTCGATTACATCTAAAAGGCACCGATTTCCAACTGAAAGTATGGGAAACTTTACTAAAAATACCCTTGGGACAACTAACGACGTATGGCGATATCGCTTCAACTCTCAACAACCCAAACGCTTCCCGGGCCGTTGGTTCTGCCATTGGTAATAACCCGGTCGCCTTCCTGATCCCCTGTCACCGTGTTATCCGTTCCTCCGGTGAACTGGGAGGCTATCATTGGGGGCTGAACCGAAAGGCTACGATCTTGGGTTGGGAAGCCGGGTGGAAGGATGTCGATTGATACCGATTTCTGCGTATTAGATCAAGTGATTCACCCGCATCGCATACTCTCTCCTTGGATTACTTCTCTTCCAGGTCTTTAATCTCCCTATTCAGGAAGACTGACAGAATGGTACGAAGAATCACGATACCGGTCAGAATAATCAGCTCCTCATAAGTTGGCTCCACAATCGTCTTGATAATATCCGCCCCGATCAGCAGTTCTAGGCCCAGCAACAGATATCCACCGAAGTCGGCTCTGATTTGCCGGATACCCGAAGCATCCCGACTGATCAGGTTCTTTATAAACTGAATAAGCGCCAGGATCGTACCGTATACAATGATAGCTATACTAATAAAGGCGATCCCCTGGGAGATATATTCGATAATTACTTTCATGCCTGGATGCTTTTAAATGGAGCGGTAAAGATATAGGATAATGGTGAAAGATGCGTAAGAAGTCCTGCGAAAAAACGGTTTCCGACATTGTCAGCAACCAATATCCTCCGCAACAAATACTTGTACGACCGGCTGATAATCTGCCTCTTCCTGCTCTATACTTCACGTACGAAGACAAGGAAGAGGGCAGAATGTTTGCTAAACTTAAAATCTAAATATCAAGACTATGATGTATGACTTCTAAAGTCTTTTCATAGCTCTTACGAAGTATGGTTTTTGCATCCATCGTTTCCCAATAGCTTTTATTAAACAGTTCAACGGAGAGAGTTCCCCGGAATCCTGTCTGATACAGGATGGGTAGCACTTCATGGAAAGGGCAGATTCCATCGCCAGGAAACACCCGGTCGGAATCGTTTAATTCAGACCTTATCGGTTGGTTCGGATAATCATTGATGTGAAATATCGGAAACATTGCGCCATTAAGCTGACGAAGTGATTCAAATGAATTTCCTCCCCGGTACAAATGATAGAAATCAAGTAGCATCGTCGCTTTGGGATGTCCGGTGCCGATCGTTATGGCTGCCGTGTCTGACAACTGGTTGAGAGCAGCAGCTCCCCATAATTCAAGGATGGGAGTAACTCCTGTCTCATCTCCGGATTCCAGTATTTGCCGAAAGTGATCAGAATACAGGGGCAGCTTATCCCGTTCGATAGTACGGATTCCTTGTACAGGGGCGGCTATATATTTGCCTCCCAAACGTGCTGTAAGCTCCATATCTTCCCGCATCTTCTTTTGCCCTTCCCGGCGACGGGTTTCATCCTCGGCTATCCATGTACTGAAGCTGATCATGTTCTCAAGCTGAAGTCCAGCATCCTGCATTTGCCGGGCCAATGCTTCGGGGGTACCTCCTTCTTTCAGATAGGCTTCTACATCGCTTACCCAAAGTTCAATACCTTCAAATCCGGCTTCTGCAATTAGATCGATCTGTTTTTCGACGCCCAGTTTGAATCCCCGGATCGTTGACACATTCATACTGATACGAAAAGGGCGCTTTGCGGTAGGCATCGAACCGGACTCTGGCTGATACTTTTTTGAGGTGCACGATGAGATGGTACCGGCCAGGCTACTACCTAAAAGAGCCAGACCGGAGTTCCGAAGCATCGTGCGCCTAGATATTTTCTTTTCAAACATAGCTTGCTTTTTATTTCGTTTCTAAAGAACATCGTGCCGCCCGGTCGGGGTCATTCTGTACAGTCGACTTATTGTTCAATACCATGACTTCGCCATTTTCTTCCGTATATGGCGGCCAGAGGGGGAGTGCGCCTCCGTTCGGGTTGCCTGTGTGCATAAAATGCAGCAAGGCTTCCGACATCTTATCCGACAACTTTCGCGGCACACTTCCTCCGCCCGTATGGGTAAACATACGGTCTGTATTTCGGAACCAGAAGCAGATGTCGATACAATGGAAAGCGCGCATCCTACCATTAAACAGGGGAGGTTCCCAACCAAACCAAGCCATATAAACCGGTTGTTTTTGTTGTAATTTGGCATTTGCCGTGTCGACAACACTTTTGCGTGAGGACAGGATCATGGCCAATATCTCTACCGGTCGCAGGTCTGGAAAACTAGCTGCATACGCTTGTGCGATGTTCCTGGCATTGTTACCAAATCGATCTGTCAGTTTAACGGCTACCTCTTCCAAGGACATCTTTTCAAGCGAAGCATCTCCACGATTTGGATTCCACTCATGGAAAGTGGTGCAGAGTAACATCGGAACCTGAGGAGCACCCATACTGGCCTCGGCCGAATAAAAGGTTTCTTTAGGTATATGAACGCCATCGGCTACCGGGCCGAAAGTGCGACGGCTTGCAGTGCCGAGGTCTTTCAAGCATTTCGCTGCTGCTCTATCTGCAATATCCAGGTATTCCCGCCAGGGGATATTGTGAAGTTTTCCAATCTGCGTGGGGGCGAGTCCGGCTTCTTTGAGGATATATTCACCTATTTTCCGGGTGATATTTTGATCGGATGCCGTAATTGTCGATCCGCTTAAAGGTACCGCTTTATGTATCAGTTCTTTTGCAGCAGGCATAGCTGCCACTGTACAAACTTTAGCACCTCCGCCGGATTGTCCCATGATGGTCACATTTTGGGGATCTCCTCCAAAGTGCTGGATATTATCCCGTACCCACTCCAGGGCGGCAATGATATCTAACATGCCTACGTTTCCGGAATCTTTATACGAGTCGCCGCCTACGCCGGACAGATCGGAAAAACCGATAGGCCCCAGCCGGTGGTTTATGGAACAGAAAACGATATCCCCTTCCCGGCTTATATTCTCTCCATGATAGCCGTCTTGTTCAATTCCACTCCCATTCGTAAAGCCTCCGCCATGCAACCAAACCAATACGGGCCGCTTTTTCCCATCCGTGATAGACGGAGTCCAAACATTGAGGTAAAGGCAATCTTCGCTCACATCCCAGAAGTTCCAATGGTCTGCAAATGTGCCGTAGTTATTAGGCCAGCGATTTTCCATCCGTTGAGGGGCTGTATGGGGGAAGAATACAGTTGGTCGTACCTCGTGCCAGGGAGCCGGCTTCCGGGGTGGCATGAATCGGTTCTTGCCAGATGTATCTGCTCCATAAGGAACTCCTAAGAAGGTGAATACGTCATTCAGGATGTATCCCTGCACTTTCCCGTAGGTGGTTTGGGCAATTGCGATATCATCTCCGATGAAAAGGAACTGTTTCTCTCCCTTTATAGATGCTTTATGAGCATTTTCATCCGGGGAAGTACAGGAGGTTGCCGTCGTCAATCCTCCGATACTTACGGAAGCTGTTCCGATACCCAGACTCTTTACAAATTGTCTTCTGTTGATTTTCATGATAAGCTTTTAATACCCCGGGTTTTGAGTCCAGGATGGATTCTTGGTAATCTGATCGTATGGAATAGGGAAGAGATCACGTATATTATCATTCTTCGCAGCTTTAAAAGTCCATGATCCTTTGGAGAATTGATCCCAACGGATCAGATCCTGCCGACGCCAGCCTTCCCAGGCAAATTCGCGCCCCCGTTCGATGATGAGCTCGTCCAAAGTCAACGTAGCTTCGGTGTATACCGGTTGATTGGCACGAACACGGATCAACTGGAACTGCTCATCAGCACATAGAGTTGCCAAAGAAGAGCCTGTACCTCCACGCAGGAGCGCTTCTGCTTTCATATAATAGATATCTGCCATCCGATAGATCACAAAATCATTATTCATATTGCCGGTCATTCCAGCCTCATATTCATATTTTTGTATACGGGCTCCATTCCATTTCTTAGCGGCTTCAAGAGATTCGACTTCAATTGTCAGTTCAAGTTGTTCTCCCGTAAGATCCGGATTGGGGATTGGCTCGCCTTGAGGGGTGAAGCATAATCCGTAAATAAAGGTGGCTCTTTTACGGGTATCGTCATCCTTATAATAGGCGATAAAAGAAGGGGTCGCACAGCCTCCATTCCAACCTCCTACATTCAATCCGAAGATCTGACGGAAACGGCTATGTCCGGAGAACTTATGGAAGTGGAATTCATAATCACCGTTTGAATTGATACCGTTTTGCATGGGTATCACAAAGATATTCTCTTTGCAGGATTCATTCTTCACCTTGAAAGGAGCTTTGAAGTCCGAGACTACTTCGTAATGACCGGATTTAATAATAAGGTCACAATATTCGATAACCTTGTTCATGTCGGCCGACTCATAGTTGGAGGCTCCTTTCAGTATTTTTCCGTTCAGATAGAGCTTTGCCAGCATGGCATACGCCATGTTTTTAGTACACCGTCCGTAGTTAGAGGCAGTAGGGGTGTCTTCAAGATTGACCAGGTTGTCGACAATATCTTTCACCACCTTCTCATATATCTCGGCCCGCTTTGATTGAGGGTAGGCGGTTATTTCTCCTTCATAATCATCTACATAGGGAACATTTCCGAATAAGTCCAATAGGAGCGTATAATAAAAACCACGCAAAACGACTGTCTCTGCTTTGTATTTATTATACGTGCTTTCATCCATAGATGATTTATAAGTGTCCAGGTCATATAAGACGCGGTTGCAGGTAGTTATCCCGGAATAGATCGAAACCCATACGCCATTTAGTTTATCCAATCTCACTTCCCATTCGTGTTTATGGAAAGCCTGCCATACGCCACCATCATACCAGTCGTTTCCGGGAGCACGGGTGGGAACCACACATTCGTCAGACGAGACAGTCTGTAATCCCCATACGCCCCAGTGATTCTGATAGGCTTGCAATTCTGAGTAAGCAGCACCTACTGCTTGGGGAATCAGGTTTGGATCTGCATAGAAATCCTTTGAGGTCATTTTGCCTGTCGTATCTTCGTCCATATCGGTACATGCCGGAAGAAGAGCTATAAGCAAGCACATCGTAAATATGTAATATATTGATTTATACTTTTTCATGACATTCTATATTTAAGTGTTACTGATATTTAGAAGGAAACATTAATTCCCAGCACAAATGAACGGACAGTCGGATAGAAACGAGTTCTTTCAATACCCATATTGTCGATACCAACCATGTCTACTTCCGGGTCAACTCCTTTATAGCCCGTAATGGTAAATACATTTTGTGCTGTAAAATAGGCCCGCAGATTGCTGATATAATCATTCCTTTTCAGGGGGACATTGTATCCCAATGTTATATTGTCCATTTTCAGGAAAGAGCCGTCTTCCAGATAATAATCGGAAGGAAGACCAGCGTCCATCAATGTAAGACCAATCACAGAGGCCAGCATGTTCTTTTCTTGTCCGGCTACATTGGGATTTTCCAGCGCCATACGGCCTACATTGAATACTTCATTTCCGACAATGGCTCGTAACGTGAAGGCCAGGTCAAAATCTTTATACGTGAACTCATTCGTCCATCCGGAAATGAAATCAGGTTGTGCATTCCCTACGATAACACGGTCGTCATCGAATGTAAACTTGCCATCGCCGTTGATATCCTTAAAGATCCATTTGCCTTCTTCTGTAAAACCTTCAAACACCGGTAGGTAGAAATCGCCCACTTTTCCTCCCGGAATCAGTCGTAGGAGAGGGGTGTTTTCCAATCCTCCCAGGTCACCGCTATTCAGGTAGCCTTTCTCGATCCAGTCTGTTTGGAAATGGTCGTTACTGAATTTATCAATTTTGTTATTATTGAATGAGAAGTTAATGGAACTGTTCCATGAGAATGTCTTATTCTTAACAGGAACAACCGACAGGCTCAATTCCAATCCCTTGCTTGAAGCATCTCCTACATTGGCCAACATCTCAGAATATTGATAAGGAGGAGTCGGTACCTTATAGGTATACAGCAGATCAGAAACCTTCCGTGAATACGCATCGATTGTTACACTGACGCGATTATTATAACCAGACCAGTCGATACCTACATTCCATTCTCCTTTCTTCTCCCATTTAATATTTTCGTTCAGGTTCTGTGTCGGTCCGTAAGCACTGACCCACTTTCCGGTTGTATGATCATAGAAGCGACCTACAACTCCCATTAGCGATAATGATTTATAACTATCCGAAGGCATATTACCTGTTACTCCATAACCAACGCGCAGCTTCAATTCGTCGATAAAATCAATTCCTTCCATAAATTCTTCATTACTAATGCGCCACCCCGCACTTACCGCCGGGAAGGTTCCCCATTTGTGATTCGCCCCTAACCGGGTAGAAGCCTCGTGGCGTATAGAGGCGGATAATAGATAACGTTCATCGTAATTATAATTAACACGACCAAAGAAGGATACCAGATCGTCTTGTGTCATAAAACTTTCCATCATGCTTTGTGTCGGATTATTCAGCAGATCCGCACCGGCTCCCAGATTATAATACGAGAACACATCCGAATCAAAATTACTGTTCTGCACCTGATACCACTCCTGGAAATTATGTTCATAGGAATAGCCTGCTAAGGCAACCAGGTGGTGTTTATCGAATGACTTTATATAATCGACAGTCGTTTCTATTGTTTCATTCAACCAGTTATCATACCGGCGTGTGGCTTGTCCATAGTTGGATGTATTATATATTTCGCGGGATGAATATCTTCCCTGTACCTGATCCGTATATTTTACCGAACCGAATGCTTGTGCCCGTAAGCCTTCCAATATATTCCAGGTGATACGGGTAGAACCTTGAAAAGTACCTCCTTTAGTATGATTGTCGCTTTGCTTCAAAGAGGCTACCGGGTTTGAGTAATTTTGAATATCAAGTACATAATAGCCTCCGGATAAATGATTCTCCGGATCATAGACCGGGGCTGTCGGATTAAAATGAGTAGCATGTTTAAATGCCGAATTATCATTGTTGGATGATTCCCGGTTGTAGCGGCGATAAGTTGCATCGTATGCTATTTGTACTTTACCATTTAACAATGTCTGATTGGCTACAAAACGACCGATAAGTTCATCATAGCCTGATTTTAAAGCTAATCCGGGGTTTTCTTTAAAGGAAAGGGATGCGCGGTAATTAAACTGGCTGCTTCCGCCGGTTAGTGAAAGGTTATGAGAATGTATAAATGGAGTGCGGGTGATTTCTCCCAGCCAGTCTGTATCAGATCCACGGTCGTTCCCTCCGTTTGCCAGGAATTGTTCTCTGGACATCATATTTAACTTACGGGCGATTGTTGAGATTGAGGCATATCCACTATAGGATGTGACTGTTTTCCCGACATTTCCTCTTTTTGTCGTCACCAGAATAACGCCGTTTGTTCCCCGTGTTCCATAGATAGCCGCTGCCGAGCCATCTTTGAGGATGTCGATACTTTCAATATCATCCTGTGGAATAGCCGACAGATCTCCCTGCGGAATACCATCGATAATAATCAGTGGTGTTGTGTTACCTTGCAAAGAGGATGTTCCGCGAAGCTGAAACACGTAGTCTCCATTCGGGTCACCACTGTTTGGCTTTGATACATTTAATCCGGCCACTTTTCCTTGCATCATCCCCATCGGGTTGGTTTGCACCCCTTTATTGAGGTCTCCTTCTTTCAGGCCAGCTACTGATCCGGTAAGCTCTTTCTTCTTTTGTGAACCATATCCCACAGCAATTATTTCTCCTAATTGGAAAGCATCATCTTCCATCCGGATAGTTAGGGGAGAAGAGTTCCGTACAACAATTTCCTGCTCGATATACCCGATATAAGATATGACTAACGTACTGTTTACGGCTGTGTTCAGTTCAAAGTTACCTTCCAGGTTGGTCGCAGCTCCGTTTGTTGTTCCTTTTACTACAACATTGGCACCGATGATTTCTTCGCCGGTCGTTGCATCTTCCACGCGGCCTTTGATCAGGATATCCTGTGCCATAATGGGTTGAAAACAGAAGAATCCGATAAGTACAATCAGGACTTTCTGGATCAGTTGCTTTTGGAAACAACTGGCTTTCCTTTTTTGTGGTAGTCTGTTTATTCTCTTTTTCATAATGAGATAGAATTAGAATTTAGAAAGCATGATTAACAAAGTAAATGGCCGGCAGGAAACACCGGCCATTTCAGTCTAAAAAGATGTGAGAATTTAGAGTGTAGGGTATTTCCATTCACTCCTATACGTTGGCTTAATATACTTATCGGCTTCCGAATTACCGGTGAATTTGCGGGTGTTCGGATCATATACCAATCGGCTACCTGTCCGGTAAGATATATTAGCTGCATGGGCAAGGATCGTGGCAAACGCTCCCTTTTCGATTGGGCTATTGGTGGCTATCGAATTGGCACGGATACATTCTCCCCAGTTGGTTGAATGATCGATAATGCCCCGGTATTCAAAAGGTCCTGTCATGTTATAGGGCTGTGCCTGTAATTCTCCTTCCCGATTTTTCTCAGGGATCAGTTCATACCCGTCCCGATTACAAACCAAGGTACCCTTACTTCCTATCCAGGCAACTCCCTGGTTGCGGTTATACAGATAGGCCACTTGTTGTGCCCATTCAATATGGAAGTTCTCATACTGGAAAATGGTGGTCTGGCAACTGGGCGTTTCGAAGAATGAAGTAGGATCTTTATGGGCTGTCGAGAAGACTGCTTTCGGATATGTCCGGGCATTTAACCCGAGTGCATCCAAGCCGTCAAATGCAGAGTCAATCCAATGCACCCCCCAGTCTGTTTGCTGGCCACCGCCGTAATCCCAGAATCCTCTCCATCCGCGAACTCGTAGCTGATTGTATGGACGTTGAGGCGCCGGGCCTAACCACATATTATAATCGAGGGTTGGAGGGACGGAACTGTCTTCCATCGCTGCCCGTGGATTGGTAGACTGGCAAAGGAATATCTGTACTTTATAGACATCCCCTATAACCCCTGTCTTCAGAATCTCATTGGCTCCCCGGAAATAACGTTGGCTGGTTTGCCATAAACCGGTTGTAACCACTCCCTTGTATTTCTTTTGGAAGTCCATCATTGTGTTACATTCGGCAATCGAATTGGCTACTGGCTTCTCTACGTAGATAGCTTTACCTGCTTTCAATGCCTCGGCAAACATATATGTATGCCAATGATCGGGCGTTGCGATAATTACACCGTCGATATCTTTATCTTCCAGCACTTTGCGGAAGTCATCGTATAATTTGATATTTCCGGCATTGAGAGGGAATCTCTTTTTAAAGTCAGCGGCTTGGCTCTCCAGGCGTTCCCGGTTCACGTCACACATGGCTACACAATGTACCCAGTTGTTTGTCAACATGCCCGCCATATCGCCACAGCCCATCCCAACACCAATTACAGCAATATTTACCCGGTCGCTCGGAGCGCTTCTGTTGATAGAAGCCATTACACGGGGGGATACCACTGAAGAGATACCTAATCCGGCTGCCAGTGCGCCGGAGCTTTTTAGAAAGTTTCTTCTTGTTGTCATAATAGTTCAGAATTTATAGATAGAGGTTATTCAGTTTTAGAGATTGCGTATCCATATATTGCGGAAGGCCACTTCGGTTCCATGATCCTGTAAAGTAAGCGGCATACGTCCGTGAGGTGTCCAGCCGGGAAGCCCTACATATGGGGTCGATCCTTTTAATACATAGTTGTTTTGCACCAGAATTCCATTGAGAAGAACGGTTACGATAGCGGGCGATTCCAATTCGCCACCTGTGCCAAAGCGAGGGCTTTTCCAGAATATATCATATACCTGCCATTCACCGTTTTTTGTATAGGCATTTACTTCGGGTGCTTTTTGTTTATAAACACTTCCTACCATTCCGTTTACATAGGTGGGGTTATTGTCTCCATCCAGTACCTGTATCTCATAACGACTTTGCATCATGATACCACTATTCCCGCGATCCTGTCCATTATGTGATCCGGGTGCAGGTGATTTGAATTCGATATGCAGTTGACAATCTCCAAAGAACTCTTTCGTTTTGATAGTCCCTTTTCCGGGTGTTACAAGCAATTCTCCATTCCGGACTGTCCATTCAGCCGGTGAACCCGGATTATCCCGGTTGGCCGATTCCCATTTCGACAGATCTGTTCCATTAAAAAGAATAATCGCATCCGCCGGAGGCGCTCCCGGAGTTTTTGCCGGTGCCACTTTAACAGGAACGGGGTAATGCCATTCCGTACTTTTTGGATCCCATTGTGTAGGGCGACTTTGTTGTGTAGTAGCCTGTTGTGGTTGCTGTCCTTGTGCCCCTAATGTTGCTGAGCAGATTAGAAGAGCGAAAAGAAATCCGTTCTTTTTCATATACACTTTGTCTTACATTTAAAATTAATAAAAGTTCTAATGAGCAAATATAAAGAGGGAAGGAAGACTTTTCGGTTCATTATTTTATCGTATTATATCCTTTTTTTCTCATTTATTTCTGGTTTTTCCCGGATGAGACAATAATGACATAATTGAGACAATTCTTCAATAAATGAATGAAATATTTACTTTATCTTGCATCATCTAAAAACAGATATTATGAGACCATTCTATTACCTGCTTTTTATCCATTTTTTGTTCGCCGTACTACCCGGGGGAGTAGTAGCGAATACGCAATCTTTTTATTTTACGCAGTATCAGGTACAGGATGGATTGAGCAATAATAATATAACATGCAGCCTTCAGGACTCTCATGGTTTTATGTGGTTTGGAACGCGGGATGGTCTGAATCGTTTCGACGGGTATTCATTTCGGGTGTTCCGGGATGATCCGGATCAACCCAAATCTATCGGTAGTAGTTATATTCAGAGTCTTGCGCTAGATAAAAACAATCGTTTGTGGGTAGGTACTTATATGGGGATCTATAAATATGATGGCTATGATGAGAGTTTTGAATTAGTCACCTTTACGAAAGATATGCGGGTTCGGGGAATGGCTTTCACGGCAGAAGGTGATTTGTGGACTCTTTTGGACGGGCGTCTGGTCAAGTATAATGAACAACTGGATTCCTATCAGACATATACGCTTCCGGACAATGGCTCTCTTGTCTCATTTTGTCTCACTCCTTTAGGAAAGATCTGGATTGTTTTGTCTAATGGAATGTTGTATGAGTTCAATGAAGAAAATGGCGAGTTTAAAGGGTTTGATTTATTTGAGCATTCGACCGGCTATACATTACGCAACCTGGTTTGTATATATCCAAGTATTTCAGGCGATAAACTCTTCATTGGTTCGAGTACACATGGTGCGAAATTATTTGATATACGGACTAAAACGTATGTAGATATTATGGCAGAGGAGGTCAAAAAGGCTGAGATATCCGTGCAAGCCTTTATACAAGTGTCTGCCGAGGATCTTTGGATTGCCTCGGAAAGTGGATTGTATATCTATAATATGGTTTCTGATACGTATCAGCTTATACGGAAAAGACCTTATGATCCTTATTCTCTCTCCACCAACTCACTCTATAACTTCTGTAAAGACCAAGAGAACGGTATCTGGATCGGTTCCTATTCGGGAGGAGTCAATTATTACTCTCCCTTTCAGCCTTTCACCAAATATTATGCTTATCCCGGCGAGTCGGTCATGAAAGGAGATCTTGTACATGATATAATTACAGATCAGTATGATAATCTGTGGATAGCAACAGAAGATGCCGGATTGAACAAACTGGACACCCAGACTGGTCACTATACAAATTATCAGCCCCAACAAGGGAGAAAGAGTATTTCGCGTACAAACTTACATGGCTTGGTAGCTATCGGGGATAAGTTGTGGGTTGGATCATTAAACGGGATTGACCTGCTGAATATCCGTAGCGGAGAAGTGTTGAAACATTATACATTGGGAGCCAATAGTTCGATTGTCATAATGAAGGAATTACCCAATGGAATGTTACTGGTAGGGACCTCTAATGGTATGTATCAGTATCAGGAGGAGAGCGATCTGTTTGTTCTTCATCCGGCCTTTCCTACCAGATCCAGGATCCAGAGTATATTGGAGGATCATACGGGGAAAATATGGGTGGGAACAGCTCATCATGGTATTTATTATTACGATCCGGCAGATATGATGATGCACCCTTTCGATTTGGAGAAATCGCCGACCTTCAGTGATAAAGTAGTGAATGATATCTATGAAGATGAAGAACATAACCTGTGGTTTGCTTCATTTAACGGGGTTAAGAAATATGATTTCTTAACCGGGGATATTACCCGCTATACGGTAAAGAATGGGATGCCGGCAAATTCTACCTACCGCATACTGCCCGATAAGTCAAAAAATCTTTGGATCAGCACCACCAATGGATTAGTCTGTCTGGATCCGGTGACAGAGAGAATCAAAGTTTATACGCAGGATCATGGCATTATAACAAACCAGTTTAATTATAATTCATCGTGGAAAGATCGTAACGGACGGATGTATTTTGGTATGGTAAAAGGAATGATCAGTTTTATACCGGAAGAGATCCGAGAATTTACAAACGAAGCTCATGTCTATCTAACGAATATGACCGTTTTTAATAAAACGGTGGATATGAATATTCCTACTATTCCGATTTCGTTCCGTGAGAGTATTGTCCTTACGCATGAACAATCTACATTTACAATTAATTTCTCAGCACTGAGTTATATTGCTCCTAATAAAACGGAATATGCCTATTGTATGGAGGGATTGGATGACAACTGGACTTACCTCAAAAATTCACATACGGTTTACTATACGAAGCTGCGGCCGGGGAAATATACCTTTAAGGTTCGGGGAGCGAATGTATCCGGAATTTGGAGCGATACCCCTACGATTTTACATATAACGATCTTGCAACCCTGGTGGTTTTCCTCCAGTGCAATACTGGTTTATGTTTGCTTGTGTATAGCCTTTTGCCTGCTGATGGTTTATTCATTTATACATAAGAATAGACGAAGAATGTTACGAGGTATGCAGCAGTTTGAGGATGAGAAAGAAAAGGAACTGTATCAGGCAAAGATCGACTTTTTTATTAATATAGCGCATGAAATACGCACTCCTTTGACATTGATAAAGAGTCCATTGGAAAAGGTTATGAACAATAAAAGTCTGCAGGAAGATGCGAAAGACTATTTGTCGGTCGTTGATAAGAATGCGAATCGCTTACTTGCTCTGGTAAATCAATTACTTGATTTTAGAAAGACAGAAATAAAAGGGTATAACCTCAATTTTGTGCAGGTGGATATTGTCACCTTGATTCATGATATATGCAGCCGGTTTCGGGATACGGCAGAAGGAGCCTCACTACTTTTGAATGTAAAGTCCAACACAAAGTCATTATATGCCTTTATTGATAAAGAGGCTTTTACAAAGATTATTAGCAACTTACTTTCGAATGCAATCAAATATGCAAAGGCGAATATTCAGCTTTTCATTACGTATGTAGAGAATGAAGATCAGTTTGTAATCGAAGTCTCGAATGATGGAGAAGAGATTCCCGCCGAGCTAAAAGCGAAAATATTCGAACCATTCTTCCGGGGAGAGTCTTCCTTACACAAATCAGGTACGGGACTGGGACTACCACTGGCACGCTCTTTAGCAGAAATGCATAGAGGTACCTTATCTGTTGAAGATGTGGTAGTTGGATTCACTACTTTCCGGCTGTGCGTACCCATAAACCAGCCTAACTCCATCCGTCTGGAGGAACAGCAGAGCATACTGGCTACCACAAATCAGCCGATCTATGATATGGATAGCTCACGTCCGACTATTCTGGTGGTAGAAGACAACCTCGAGATGCAGAACTTTATAGCCCAGGAGATCAACTCCGTTTATAATGTTGTAGTTGCCACGAATGGGCATGAAGCCTTGCTTATTTTGCAGGAATACAGTGTACAGCTGATCTTAAGTGATATTATGATGCCGGTCATTGATGGCTTTGACTTACTGAAAAAGGTAAAGACGGAATTAGATCATATACCCGTCATTCTGTTAACGGCAAAGAATACAATGCAGTCACGCCTGGATGGCTTGGAGTTAGGTGCAGATGCTTATATTGAAAAGCCCTTCTCAATGGATCTGGTGATGGCACAAATCGCTAATTTATTAAGTAACCGGAATAATATGCGGGCTTACTATTTCAACTCGCCGATTGCCAATATGAAATCAATGGCTTATACGAAAGCCGATGAAAACTTTCTGGAAAAACTAAATGATATCATCCTATCCGAGATCGATAACCCCAATCTGGATGTAGTCTTGGTTGCCGGCGCCATGAGTATGAGTCGCCCTACTTTATACCGCAAAATTAATGCTTTGTCAAATCTAACCCCGAATGAACTGATTAATATCACTCGCCTGAAGAAGGCGGCCGAGTTAATTTTAGAAGGAAAGATGAAGATCTATGAGATCTCAGAAGCCGTCGGTTTTAACTCACAGTCCTATTTTAGTCGCTCTTTTTCAAAGCAGTTCGGGATGACTCCCTCTCAATATGCACAGGTGAATAATGTGAAGTTGTAGTATTTCATCAAGGACTTTTCTTTACACGACAATTATCGGGTACAGATTTCTCCCGTGGGGTTGAAAAAGAAGGGAGTAGGGGAAAAGCCGTAAAAGATAGCTATCTTTGAACGATTTTTTAGGTGCAGGTGTTAGATTAGGAAACGATTTGTCTAAAATAAGCTCATTTAAGTATGTTAGAGAAAGTAATTTGGGGGTATACGGCGGAAGATTGGGGGATCTCGATCCTGAATGTGCTGGGGACTATCCTGATCGCCCGGTTGGTGGCGTGGTTTAATAAGAAGGTGGTGTGGACGTTTACGAAGAAGACGAAGAATCGCTTCGACGATATCCTGTATGATTCGTTGGAGTCGCCCGTCGTGTTTGGTATCGTGTTGGTTGGGTTGTGGGTGGCTATTAACAGGCTGACGCATTCCGGCGAGTTTATGGAGACGATAGGCGGAGCTTATACGATATTGATTGTATTGAACTTTACCTGGTTTCTGGCTCGCCTGTCGAGTGGCTCGGTGGAGGCTTACCTACTGAGTGAGTCGGGTGCCCGTAAGCAGCGGAATGCCAGCAAGATGGGGCCTGTGGTACGGCGGATGTTGTTGGCGTTGGTGTGGATTATCGGGATTATTACGGCGCTGAGCAATGTGGGTGTGTATATCAGTGCTTTACTCGGTACGCTGGGGATTGGGGGTATTGCCTTCGCTCTGGCGGCGCAAGATACGGTGAAGAATATCTTCGGTGCCTTCACTATCTTTACCGACAAGCCTTTTGGGATAGGCGATACGGTTCGGATCGATGGTTTTGAAGGGACGATTATTGATGTCGGTATCCGCAGCACAAAGATGCGCGATTATGATAAACGGGTGATTACTTTCCCCAACTGCAAAGGAAACCCAAAATACAGGCAGATTTTCTCTGACAGGAGATAAGTATTATGATACTTGGTATGTGTCCCAATGGGACTTAAAAGACTCCACAAAGGAGCAAGCAGCAACATAACCACAGGGCGGATTTTCCGCCCGACTTCTTTTTACAATGAGCCTGATGCGGTCAAAAAAGAAGCAAAAAACCTGAAGAAAAATGGAACATTTTTCTCGTATTAAAGAGTTTTCGTTTGAGGGTAGGATTTCTCCTATCCTTTTTTTATGTTTACCTTTGGCAAATTTTATTCTATAAAGTTATGGCAGAAGTATTTTACGATATGACCCACTTGACTACCGATGAACTTCGAGAACTCTTTACCTCCTACCGCAAACTCGGATGGATAGATTATGAGTATGAAGCATTGGACGAAAACAATTCGGAGATACAACCTCTTTCGGATGCCGAAATAATACTGAATATACAAGCGAACAACGAGAAGAACTATTTTGTTTTCATGCTCAACCACGAAGATGAAAAAGACGGCGTTATGATTGGCTTTGGTCTGAACTATTACGAAGATTTCTCTGCATATCTGCATCTGCCACCCAAATATTTGAAAGAACTTGTCGAAAAGTATGCCCTGAAAAGCAAGGGGACGGAGGTTGAAAGGCTAACTGTTGAACAGTTCTTACTGGAACAAACCAAAAATATTTCAATGAATTAAAATACCACAGATGAAAAAGAAGCCTATCAAAGAGAACCTCTTATTAAAGGTTGCCATTTTGGTTGATGGCGATAATGCTTCGTCTGCCAAACTCGGACAGATGGTTGATTTAGCTTCCCATTATGGAGCAATTGCCGTCAAAAGGATTTATGGAGATTGGACAAGAACATCTTTGTCCCATTGGAAAGAGCCAGCCGGAGAATTATCCTTTCGCCTGATTGAAGCCATGCCTTATGTAAAAGGAAAAAACACAACAGACATAGCTCTTATTATTGATGCAATGGTAAAATCGACCGAGACAAAGGCGTCCCGCAAGGGTCCGTTATCGGACCTGTGCTGGCCAATTTGTTCCTGCATTATGCCTTCGACAAGTGGATGAGCAGGTATTATCCGCACATTCCCTTTGAAAGGTATGCAGACGACACCATCTGTCACTGCGCCACCCAATACCAGGCTGAAGCACTGAAAGTAGCTGTTCAACAACGGTTTGCTCAATGTAAACTGATGTTGAACGATGACAAAACAAAGATTGTGTACTGTAAAGACAGCCGCAGAAAGGGAGAGTTTGATACAATCTCTTTCGATTTCCTTGGCTACACCTTCCGACCACGGAAGGCAAAAGGCAGGAATGGCATCAACTTTACAGGCTTTCTGCCGGCAATCAGCAACAAGG
>Ga0172378_10001537_pt1 | contig 21371 bp, 17 predicted proteins | sample GrowelOW332metaG_FD_119755 | JGI IMG/M metagenome (GOLD analysis project Ga0172378, IMG submission 119755) | Groundwater microbial communities from an aquifer near a municipal landfill in Southern Ontario, Canada - Pumphouse #3_1 metaG | ecosystem: Environmental > Aquatic > Deep subsurface >... | reverse complement strand
GGAGCGGATGCTTGGAATTATATTCTCGCGTTTAACGCTGCTGTCCTTGTTTCTGCAGGCCTTCTCTTCGGTTGGGACAAATCCCTGTATTCGATTATTTTCCAATTTACTTCCACGCAGACGATGACTGTCCTTTATAAAAAGTATCAGAAGGCGACGCTCCTGATTATTACGGATAAACCGGACGATGTCTATAAGAAAATTCACCAAGTTACAAATCATGATGCAACGCTTTTTCACGGCACGGGCTGCTATCAAGGCAAGGAACGGAAGATGCTCTATTCTGTAATTTCTGCGGCAGAGGAATACTCCGTAGTGCGCGCTATACGAAAAGCGGACCCCAACGTATTTTTGAACGTCATCAAGACGGGCCAATTGAGCGGGCGCTTTTATAACCGGCCAAAAGATTGATTTCTGTTTTTTTTGTTTAAGATAGGTATTGGCTGACTTGGTTTGGGAAAGAAAATCTCAGTAAGACCTAGCGAAAAATTGGATTTCTGCGATTCCCGAGTCGCCTAACGATGTAGGAATGGGAGCTTCCGCTTGTAGATAAAATTTTGTTTTTCAAGAAACGCGGTGCGAAGACGGCGACAGGGTTCCTTGAAACATCCGATTACATCCCACTAGTCAGCGCTTTTTTTTCAGTGTATTTCTTTGTATAGCATGAATTTTTCGTTTTTTGTGGGGAGATGATAGAAATGAGCATCTTTCTGTTATCGTTATATATCGCCATAATACATAACGATGTTTCTTAAAATGAAAAGGTCTAGAAGTTGTCGGTGTTCTTGGGCTTGAAGCGACTTGTCGCAAGTGTAGCACAACTAGAACTTTGCGGGTTCACTAGTGTGATGCATCTTAAACCGGCAAATTTTTTGAAAAATTTAATGTCAGTGAATTCTTCGTGTTAACCTTAGAACTTAATCGGGTACAGCAGGAAGAATTTTGTCTCGGGGTAGACTTGAATCGTCGGAGCCGGGAGCTTGAAATAGTTTGCGAACCGCACCAAGTTGCGGGCCCAGCGTTCTTTGGGTTTAAAGATGCCTTCCATATCATAGTCTAGCGCTATGTAGAATTCGTACTTGCCCTTTTTGCCCTCGAACACGCCTTCGTCAATGCTCCAACCGCCTGCAAGGGCTAGCCATTCCGGCCAATATGGACGGGCTCTGCGTGGAAGCATCCGGTGTATTTTCAGCGAGAGCCAGAACGTTTCGTTGCAATAATCATCTGTAAATACGCCTGTATCGCTCTGGCGGTAATAGGCTCGGCTATTGATCCAATAGCTCCACTTGACATCAAAATAATTGAATGCGGGAATGTAGCGCTTGGCCATCGGATACCAACCGCCGGTGCTTCCCGAAAGAACATCAAAAATGCTAAACCCCCATTCAGGAGCAAAGCCGTCTTTTACATCTATCGCCACGTGGGTGAGCGAAGCCGAAATTCCGGCAAATATATAAGATTGGAGTTCCGAAAGTCCGGCCCAGTAATAGCCTTGGTAGAATCCTTCGGAGAAAAGAACGCCGGCAAAGAAGTGCCCTGCTTTATCCAGATTCTTTGCATATTCAAAATCGTTTTCAAAGTGGAAATGAGAGCTTTCGTTGTCCCACCATCCTTTTTCAAAAACCAATATGTATGCCGCACCAAAAGCTCCTGCCGTCAAAGAAGCAACGCCTGTAAAGCGCAGCGGCGAAAAATGTTGAGCTGTATCCGCAAAGGGATCTTCGCTCCGGTAGTCCAAATTTATATCGCGAAAAGAAGGCGCCGACGATGATGAATCGTACGACGCCTTCTGATTTTCGGGCCCTGGCACAGCCCCATTCTGGGCGCCTTCCGCAAAGAGAAATGTCGCCAAGAACAGCAGAATGCCGCAGGACTTGATGTATTTGGACAAATGTTAGTCCTTTGCCAAAATAACGACGCTGTTATGACCGCCAAAGCCGAAGCTGTTGGACATCGCATAGCGGATATTTTGGTTCACAGGACCCTTGTCGCAGACATCAAAATGGATTTCTGGATCCTTGTTCTCTACGTTGATCGTCGCGTGAATCTTGGAATGGAGGATGGATTCAATCGTAACGATTGCTTCCACGGCAGAAGCGGAGCCGAGCATGTGACCCGTCATTGATTTAGTTGAATTGATCTTTACTTTGTCCGTCTTGCCGCCGAATGCCTTGTAGAGGGCCTTGCATTCAGCAAGGTCGCCGCGCGACGTGGAAGTTCCATGTGTGTTCACGTAATCGATGTCCTGAATATCAATGCCGGCGCTTTTGACAGCCATTTGGATAGCGAGATCTACGCCGAGGCCGTCTTCGCGGGGAGCGGAAATGTGGTAAGCATCTGCAGAAACGCCAGCACCGGCCACGCGGGCAAGAATTTTTGCACCGCGCTTTTGCGCGTGAGAAAGGCTTTCGAGTACGAGCACTCCAGCACCTTCGCCGAGAACAAAACCATCGCGGTCCGCATCGAATGGACGGGAAGCTTTTTCCGGAGCATCATTGCGGAGAGAAAGAGCCTTCATAGAAGCAAAGCCGGAAAGTCCTACCGGGCAAACGGCTTCTTCCGCACCGCCTGCGAGCATGATGTCTGCTCTGCCCAAGCGGATCTGGTCCATAGCAGAGATAATGGAGTGGTTAGAAGAAGCACAAGCAGATACCGGAGCCCAGTTCGGTCCCATCCAACCTAACCGGATTGCTACTTCTCCCGGGACCATATTCACGATGGACATTGGAATAAAGAATGGAGAAACGCGGCGCGGGCCACGAGTACCAAGCGCAACAGAAGTCTCATAATAAGTGTCCATTCCGCCAATGCCTGACGTGATCATTACTCCTGCGCGGGTTACATCCACAGACTTTGGATCGCTAATGCCGGCATTTTTTAAAGCTGTTTCTGCTGCGTGTACCCCGTACTGGATGCAACGGGAATAGCGTTTAGCATCGCGTTCGTTATAATACGGGGAGGCATCGAATATTTTAATCTCGGAAGCAAAGTGAACGGCATATGCTTCTGTATCAAAGCGGATGATGTTTGATACGCCAGATTTGCCGGCGAGAAGGTTTGACCAGAGTTCATCAGGGGAATTACCGAGAGAACTGACGCAACCCATACCTGTGATGACAACTTCTTCCATAACTAGTATCCTTATGTTAAAGAAGGCCGTTTCTAAAAATCGGTTCGGGTTCTTAAAACGTTGTTCAAAAACGGTTTTTGGGAACGGCCAGCTGGAACTCAGCTGCGCCAAATTTATAAATTCAAACGAACACTATGATTCAAAACAAAACTGCACCTAACCTTGTTTGGATAGATCTTGAGATGTCCGGCCTCGAACCGGAGCGCGATGTCATTCTTGAAATAGCGACGATCGTCACCGGGCCGAATTTGGAAATTATGGAAGAAGGACCGGTACTCGCGGTTCATCAGAACGGCAACATCTTGAATAGTATGGACGACTGGAATACGCGGCATCACACACAAAGCGGACTGGTAGACCGGGTTCGCCATTCGGCATACTCCTGCGCGGATGCGGAGGCCCTCACTCTTGAGTTTATCAAGAAGTACACATTCGAACGCAAAAATTTATTGTGCGGCAATTCAATAACGCAGGACCGCCGTTTCCTTTATAAGTATATGCCCAAAATTTCCAATTGGCTTTGCTACCGGAGTATTGACGTGACAAGCGTAAAGGAGCTAGCCTTCCGCTGGTTCCCGAATCTGCCTGAATTTGAAAAGCAGGAACGCCATCAAGCGTTGGACGACATTCGCGAAAGTATCGCCGAATTGGAATACTATAAAAAAACAATTTTTCACCTGGCTCCAAATAAAAAGGGATGATCCCTAAACCGCTTCCTCGTAAATGGCGTCTTTTCAATAGGACCCTTTTAATTATTTTGGCGCTACTACTCATAGTGCAATGTTCTCGTTGTGCTTTCGGCAATGGCGATTCCAAGGCCATCCCTTCTGCCAAAGAAGATATTGAAGACTCTCTTCCCCAGCGAGAATACGAAGAAAATCTCATTCTGCAACAAGAAAAGATCGACCTTGCTCATGTTTACGCGCAAAAGGATACCGGGCTTGCGCATTTGATGGACAATATGCTCCGCAGATACCACCCGGACAATGCGTTGTTCCTTGCTGTCGATGCCAAGACAAATGAAATTCTCGCTTGGGGAGAGCGCCGGGACAGCGCTGTACAAAATTCTCCAGATTATCTTTCCCAAGCAACGTTTCCTGCGGCATCGCTTGCAAAAACCGTGACGATTGCCGCGGCATTTGAATCCAACCGCTATTCTGTTGATTCCGAAATACCCCTTATCGGCGGAGCACACACACTTTATAAGAATCAAATCCGCGTACCGCAGAACTATCACGGTGAAACAATTCCGCTTCACATGGCTTATGGCAAATCCTATAACCCTCCAATGGCTATCATCGGTATGAACCTCGGAGTTAAGCGTCTTAAAAATGCGGCCTATAAATTCGGATTCAATCGAGACTTCCCGGACGGTATTCCGGACCGGAGCTCCTACGAACCTCCGGATACCGGGTACGGACTTGCCGAAGTGGCGAGCGGATTCACAAAAAGCACGACTTTATCGCCACTCCAGGCCGCAGCCATTGTCCGCTCAATAGTCGAAAAGAAACCCCTCGAAATTCCTTTTGAAAAGAACGGCGCTTACGGGTACGCTCCCACAGAAAGGATAGACCTCCCTGATTCAAAGTTTTCTAACAGCACCTATTTGGGTGTCCGCGAAGCGATGCTTACTACAGCTATTAAGGGAACATCTCGTCGGCATATAATGTCAACGCGGAACATTTCCCGAAGATTTCTAGACGATCTCGATATTGGAGGAAAAACAGGGTCGCTTGATGGAGATAATCCCAAAGGTCGCTACGATTGGTTTATGGGCTTTGCCCAGGGCAAAATCGACCCCTCCAAGGCGATCGTGATAGTCGTTATGCAGGCTCACGGAGAGATTCGTTCACAAGCGGCCTCACTTGTTGCTGCTATTTTAATTAATTATTGGGCTAGAGAAAACTTGTCTATTAAAGGGAATGACAAATGATGTTGAATTTTTCTTGGTGGAACTTGATTCCTACTTACTTCGATGGCACGGCCATACAAATTGGAAGTTTCCCTGTTCGTTGGTACGGCCTTATGTACCTCTTTGCTTTTGCCACGTGTTACGCGGTAATTTGGAAGACCAATCTCAAGGAAAAAGTCGGCATCGCCAAGGAGCAAATGGATAGCTTCGTTACTTGGGTCATTGCTGGTATCCTCATCGGTGCGCGCCTTGGTTATGTACTCTTTTACAATCCAACACATTATCTTGCAAACCCGCTGGAAATTATTCTGCCCTTCCGCTATGATCCGCTCCAGGGTTTTTACTTTGTCGGTATTTCGGGAATGTCCTATCATGGAGGTCTTATCGGTGCAATTCTTTTTGGCATTATCGGAATGCGCAAGAATAAGCTTCCTGTATGGGAAACTCTCAATTTGGGCTTTCTAGCGGTACCGCTAGGCTACAGCTGGGGGCGCTGGGGTAATTTTGTAAATGGCGAACTCTACGGCGAAGTCACCACGAGTCCTATTGGTATGCTTTTCCCGATGGCTCATGACTTACAGCTCCGGCACCCTTCACAGCTTTATGAGATGTTTTTTGAAGGTATTGTACTTTTCTGTGTACTTTTTACGCTCAAGCATTTCAAACCTTTCAAAAAGCAGATGCTGCCGCTTTACCTTATGGGGTATGGCACGTTTCGCTTCTTCATCGAATTTTTCCGTCACCCGGATAATTTCCTTGGCCGCAACGATCTCCTCGGTATGAGCCGCGGGCAGAGTCTATGTCTCCTTATGTTTCTTGCAGGCTTAGGCCTTTTCATTTGGGAACGGCGGCGGGAGCTCAAGGGTAAATTAGAACAAAAGAAGCAATAATTCTATCTAGGCATTTCTAAAAGACCATTTACGGCGAAAATGGTTGCGAGGTGTCGCATGAAGGGATTCCGTTTTTTTGTAGCAATCGTTTTTACAATTGTTTCGTTGGCCCTCAGAATGGCTTGGGATCTCTCGGTCCTAAGGAGCAAGCTCCTTAGGAAACTTTTTAAGGGAAAAATAATTGCCATTTTGTTTTTCTTGCAGAACTTCATCTCCACATTTTGTAAAATCGGTGTAAAGTTGGAGTAAAGTCTATTGTAAAATCAGACGAAGATATTTCCCGGCTATATTCTGTTTCTATTTTTGGTAAAAGAGAGGTAAAAATGGATATTTACGTTATTGTTATCGGGATTCTTTTTCTCTTGGCCGCCTTTGATTTGGTAAATGGAGTTTCGAATGATGCTTCCAATTTTCTCAATTCCGCAATTGGCTCCAAGGCTTTTTCTTTTAAAGTTGTGATTATTCTTGCAGCTCTCGGAATTTTTCTGGGAGCTTCTTTTTCTAGCGGCATGATGGATGTGGCGCGCCATGGCATTTTCCAGCCCCAGCACTTCTTCTTTGAAGAGATCATTGCGATTTGCGTGGGTGCAATGCTTACGGACGTCGTGCTTCTTGATGTGTTCAATACCCTCGGGCTTCCGACTTCGACTACCGTGTCGATGGTCTTTGAACTTTTGGGAGGGAGCTTTGCTCTTTCCTTGGTGAAGGTGGTCCGTTCTGAAGGAGCCCTCACTTTTGGACAATTGATCAATACGGAAAAAGCCTTGTCGGTGATACTTGCCATATTCCTTTCGGTGGCGCTTGCATTTATTTTTGGACTTTTGGTACAATTTATTTCACGTCTGCTTTTTACTTTTGAATACAAGAAACGCGAAAAATATTTTATTGCCCTATTCGGCGGCTTTTCGCTATCGACGATCTTTTACTTTGTTCTTTTTCAGGGACTGAAGGGTTCTGCACTTTCACTTCCGGCTGTGATTGTTGAAAACAAGGAACTTCTTCTTCTCGGAAGTTTCTTTGCTTTTGCCATCCTTTCAGAGATTCTCTTCCTGTTAAAGGTAAACGTATTAAAGATCATTGTTGCTTGTGGTACGTTTTCCCTTGCGCTTTCTTTTGCGGGCAATGACTTGGTGAATTTCATTGGCGTTCCTTTGGCTGGACTTTCGGCCTTTGTTTCTTATTCCCAGAGCGGGCTTCTTCCGTCTGAAGCTCCGATGACGGCCCTTTGCTCGTCGGAAAAGAGTCTTTGGTGGATTCTTTCTCTCGCGGGTTTTATTATGGCTCTTGCTCTTGCTTTTTCCAAAAAGGCGCGTAAAGTCATTAATACTTCCGTTTCTTTAGCAAGCCAAAGTTCGTCAGATGAACTCTTTGGAACGAGCCCGCTTGCCCGTGCCCTTGTGCGCTATACGGATACCGCTGGTGAAGCTTTTGTGAATATTATTCCTGTAAAATTTCGCATGATGGTGCATTCTCGTTTTGATTCCCGTAAAATTCACTTGGAAGGCTCCGGCGCGGCTTTTGACCTACTCCGTGCTTCGGTCAATCTGATGCTTGCAAGTATTCTCATTTCGCTTGGAACGTCTTTGAAACTCCCGCTTTCAACGACTTATGTCACGTTTATGGTGGCGATGGGCACTTCTTTAGCGGACAAGGCTTGGGGCCGAGAAACGGCTGTGTATCGCATTACTGGCGTTCTGTCTGTTATTGGCGGCTGGTTCCTTACGGCATTTGCTGCGTTTGTATGCTCTTTTATCGTGACAAATGCCGTGTATTTTGGCGGCATTCCTGTAATGCTTCTTTTGTTTGCTTTTGTCGTCTTTTTGCTCGTGCGTTCTACGTTTAAATTCAACAAAAAGGTTGCCGAAAAGAATACGTCTGCGGAGCGTTTCCACGAAATTATGGACGAAGAAGATGGCACAAAAGTTCTTTCTCTTGTGCGCAATCATTATTCCGAAGAATGGGGCTGGTATCTCGTATGGCTAGAAGATACATTGCATGATATGCTGGTTGCACTTGCTTCGGAAGATTTGGATGGTCTTCGCTTTTCCAAGCAAAAAATCGATGAAGAGCGAAAAACGGTTAAGCGGCTTCGCCATGAGGGCTTTACTTGCTCGCAAAAAATGGTGTCCGATGATGCCCTCGCAAAGAGGTTTTTCCTCTATCAAGCGAACGATTTTGCCAATGCGCTCTACTATTGCATGGACCGCATTTGTGAGCCTAGCCTTGCTCATGTGGACAATCATTTTACACCGCTCTCCGATTCTCAAAAGCAGGAGCTTCTAGCGCTAGTTCCCGAGATACGCGACTTGATTGAAGATGCGGCGAGAATGGTTATTTCCAAGGATTATTCTGGCTTTGTCGCGCTTTCTGATCGCGAGCATCGTTTAGGGCTCAAGATTGTTGAAACGCGGAAGACCGAAATGCAGCGGAATTCAGGCAAGAATGCTCAGGCGAGCGTCTGTCTACTTTATTTGACAGTTCTTTATGAGTGCCGGGCTCTTCTCGATTCTGTTATTTATTTGACGAAGGCGTCGAAGAAGTTGATGACGGATTTAGCTTAGCTTCTTTAGAATTTTACAAGGCAAATCCGTTAGATTTTACATAATTCTTCTATTTTCATATAGAAGCAAAAAATGGAGCATGTATGATTTGCATAGTAGAAGATGATAAAGAAATCCGTGAAATGGAATCCTATGCATTGAAAAGTGCGGGGTTTGATGTCTTTGCCGCTTCATCTTCCGAGGAATTTTTCAAAGGTTTGGTGGGGAAATCCGCGGAGGCGATAGTCTTGGATGTGATGCTTCCTGGTAGCGATGGCTTTTCCATTTTGAAAAAGTTGCGCGAAAGTAAAGAAACGTCGGCAGTTCCTGTCATGATGGTAACTGCACGCACAGCGGAACTTGACAAAATCAAAGGCTTGGATTCTGGTGCGGACGATTACCTTACGAAACCCTTTGGCATTATGGAATTCCTAGCCCGCGTCCGTGCACTTATTCGCCGAAGTGATATGCAGAAACAGAAAGAGGATGGTGAAGCTGATTTTGTTACTTTGGGTGAAATTTCTATTGACAATCTCCGTCATCAGGTAAGCGTTTCTGGAAATCTTGTTGAATTGACTTTTAAGGAATATGAGCTTTTGAAACTTCTCTGCTCTGCACCGGGATTCGTATTTTCCCGGGAACAATTGATGGAACATGTCTGGGGAATAGATATGAGCATCGAATCCCGCACGGTGGATATGCATATTAAAACGCTTCGCAAAAAACTGGGCGTTGCCGGGGATATCATAAAAACAGTCCGCAATGTCGGTTATAAGGCGGCTCTCTCATGAAAGAAAAATTGAGCTTTAGTTTGTTTTATGTCGGGCTCCTCGCCGCAATCATTGCTATGTTGGTGACGGCGGGAGCATTTCGTTCGAGTATTGAACAGCAGACTGAAATTGATTTGCGGGAAGAAGGCCTTCTCGTTTCCAAGGCGTATTCGAATTTGGATTCTCTGGAAGAACTCAAACAATTTGCCTCGCCATCTCTCCGCATCACACTTATTTCGCATACAGGTGAAGTCCTGTTGGAAACAGATGCGGAAAAGAAGACAATGGAATCGCACTTGACCCGTCCGGAAGTTGTTCAGGCGCTCAAAACGGGGGAGGGCCATAGCTACCGCCCTTCGCATACGCTTGAAACGGATCTGTATTATTATGCAAAGCTATTGCCCGATGGCAACGTGCTCCGCCTCGCTGTCCGCAAAAGCAGTGCCTTTTCTGTCGTCTCCAATGTATACCCAAAGTTGGGCATTCTTTTGCTCGCTATATTCCTCTTTTCTCTTTTATTCGCGAATATTCTCTCCAGGCGTTTTGTCGCGCCCATCAAAAGGCTCGCGGAACATTTGGATTCTCTCAAGTTCCCAGAGGAAGATTTAGTTTATAAAGAATTTGCTCCTTTTGCACGGGCCATCAAGCGCCAGCGCGATGATATCCAGCGAGAAGTCTTGCGGTTGAAACACGAACAGAACCGCTTTAACGTGCTGATCGAAAATATGTCCGAAGGGCTCATCCTTTTGGATGCGGAGAATGACGTGGTGATTGTGAATAGTGTCGCCCGCGAAATGTTCCATGCGGAAGGAAGTTTTATCGGAAGAAATGTCCTCTGTTTTTCTCGAAATATAGCTCTCAATTCGGCTATCGCAGCCGCAGTCAAGGGCAAGAAGGAAGATGCCGAAATTGTTCTTTTGGGCAAGGATATCCAGCTTATTGCAAGTCCAGTGCTTGTGAATAATGAGGTTTCGGGCGTTATTGTCATTCTTTTGGATGTGACGGAAAAAAAGAATCTGTCAATGATGCGCGAAAAGTTCACGGCGAACGCTTCTCATGAGTTGAAGACTCCGCTTACGTCCATTTCTGGTTATGCGGAGATGATTGAAAACAAGATGGCAAAGCCTGAAGATATTACTTTGTTTGCATCAAAAATTCATAGCGAAGCGACTCGCTTGCTTTTACTCACTAACGATATCCTCAAACTTTCCGAATTGGACGAATCTCGTGGCAAGTCCTTGACTTTGGAAGACGTGGACCTGCTTGGAATTGTGAAGGAAGTAACGCTTCTTTTGACTCCGATTGCACAAAATAAAAATGTATCGGTTAAAATTCCAGACAAGTCTTTTATGCTTAAAGGCGACAAGGATAAACTTTTTGAGATGGTATACAATTTAATAGGCAATGCGATCCGCTACAATAAGGAAAATGGCTCAGTAGAAGTCCTTTTCGACGGTTCGGCTTTTGTAGTCAAGGATTCCGGTGTTGGAATTTCGAATGAGCATATTCCGTACATCTTCGAACGCTTTTATCGGGTCGATAAGAGCCGTTCCAAGGAAACAGGCGGAACGGGGCTAGGACTTGCCATTGTCAAACATGTTGCGGAACTTCACAAGGCAAAAATTTCAGTGAAGTCGGTCGTGGGCGAGGGCAGCGAATTTAGGGTTGCGTTTTAGGCTAAGTCCCTGTAACATAGGCTAATGCCGCTTTATAGTTGAACACAAGCTGCATTCCCATAAGAAGGGAGATCCAAACAGTCAGTAAAACCTGACTTTTGAGCGATTGTATTTTAGAAAAGAAATGCAGGGAAATGACAGCAAATAGAATAGCAGGGATGAAGAAGACTCTTCCCGCAGAAGCGTACATCGTTGGAGAGAATATTAGAACAGCGGCGCAGGCAAACCCGGTGATGAAAAAGATAGAAATCCGTCTTGAATGGATAAAAATGAGGATAAAAGTGAAAAGAAGAAGGAGGCTTTGGAATAGAACCGGTATGCTGTGAATGATGGAAAGACTTTTGAGCTGTTCTTCATTGACGATTGCCGTTGTCATATTTTCAATGTTAAAGCCAAAATTTGTAAGTAGTGGAATTCTTGCAAAAGAAAGGATTTCTCCTATGATGAGTATGACGAGTGTGATGAAGGGAATAAAGAATTTTATGGAGCGATTCTTTTTGGAAATAATATAGACGAGAATGCAGCTTTGGATGGATGCAAAAAGAAGAGACAGACTTTCTGCAAAACCATTTAATAACCATTGAATGGACAGGATAGAACGAGTCTTTAAAGTCAAATCATTCCAGACGGGGAACCAGCTCGCGACTTCATTTTGAGAACGGATTGCCGTACCAGGCGCTAAGAGGATAATCGCAATGCAGAAAAGCGTTATTATGAAATAGGGTAGGATTTCTTTCCATTTTTTAGGGAATAGGAGAAAGAACGAACTTTCGAGCATAAATAATGCGCCTGCGGTTTGTTCTTGAGAAAGTGCGGCATAGATAAGGAATAAAAATGACGCTGTTTTTTGTAGCTTCGATACGTTGTCCGTTTTGAGAATTGTGTATAGAGTATAAATGGCGAATATTGCAGCGGCTGCAGGCCATAGGTAGAAAATAGAACCTGTAATCCAAAAGCATGCCCATCCTGTTACATGGAAATCCAAAAGAACGAGCGCTGTCGCCGCGACTAGTATTGAAATCAGCGGGTTGATTTTTTTTAGTAGACCCTGAATCAAAAGGTGAATGATGGAACAAATAGCGACCGCATTGAGTACTCGCCAGACAAACAAAGGGAGCGAGAATAGGATATAGGCTGCAGCATCCGCAGCAAGCCTGCCTGACCAGGAAATATAGCGCATTTTTAAGAAATCAAAGAATTTGTATTCAGAAACGGTTTGTAAGAATATTGCGTCATCTCCATCCGAATAATGAATTAAACAGTCAATTCCTAGAATGATGAGAAAAATGGTAAAGATCAAGCCTTTGTAGATTAGATCTTTTTTTGGAGAATTGAAAGATGAGAAACTCACTAATTTTGAAGTCATATTGTACAAAGTAATAAATAAATTTTGGTTCTGCGGCTGATTTTTAGGGGCTTGGCCTTAAACTCAATATTTTAATGTTTAAAACAAAAAAGCACCTTGAAAAAAGGTGTTTTTTTGTTCTAAGCGGGAAAAGGGACTCGGACCCTCGACATTCAGCTTGGGAAGCTGACGCTCTACCAACTGAGCTATTCCCGCGAGCCTTCCAAATTTAATAAAAATTTTTATTCTTAGGAGTATGAAACGAATTTTTCTCTTTGGCTTGCTTTTTTGTTCTGTGCTGGCATTGGCGGAAGATGCCCCTAAAAAGTCCCTCTGGCAATCTTTTGTCGGTTTTTTCGACCCATCGGAGGAACCTCAGGGAGAGGGCGAGCTCTATCAGAAGCTGGCCGACCTCGATAAGCAGATCCATTCCGAGGAGCAGGCTTATTCTCGCGAGCGCCGTCCGCAGAAGAAGTCCCGTATTAAATATCACTTGAAGGAACTCCGCGGACAGCGCGACGAGCTCGTTCTAGAAATTGAAGCCCAGGGTAAATCTTCTGTAGCTCATTCGAGTTCTTCCGCACAAAGTGCGCAGCAGTCGAGTTCCGCAGTGTCTTCTAGTTCTGCTCAGGCTTCTTCGTCCTCTGCCCTTCCGCCCAGTTCTTCCTCTTTTGAAACGTCCTCTTCTTCAATCGCGGTTGTGTTGGCAAAGGAACCTGTGATGGCGCTCCTGTTCCGCGATACGGTCTATATTCACGATACGGTGTTCGTTTGCGATACGCTGGAACATAACAAGCCATAAATGGTTATATGCTTAAAGAATACGCACCTTCCAAAATCAATCTTTTTTTAGACATTCTCTCTAGGCGTCCAGACGGTTATCACGATTTGGGAACTCTATTTCAGACGGTAGATGTCGGTGATATGCTTTCTTGCGAATTGGACTCTTCTGGTGTGGTTTCGCTCCGTTACAACAAACCCCAGGATTATCCTTTGGAGTCCGACTTGGTATACCGGGCTGCCTTGCTTTTAAAAGAACGCTATTCCGTAAAACAGGGGGCTTCGCTTTTTTTGGAAAAGAAGATGCCTCTCGGTGCGGGGCTCGGCGGAGGTAGTGCTGATGCTGCTGCTGCTCTACGCCTTTTAAATAAGTTGTGGGGAATAGAAGCTCCATTCGATGATCTCGCTATTTTAGGAGCCCGTTTGGGGGCTGATGTTCCTTTTCTTGTTCGCGGGGGGAGCGCTCTTGCCGAGGGGATTGGCGATAAACTTACGCAGATTTCTTCCATTGAACTTCCGAAAAATTCGGCGCTTTTGATTGCGACGCCTCTATGTGCCGTGCCGACTAAGGCTGCGTATGCGGGCTGCAAGCCTTCGGGAAATGCGCGCTGGGAGGCTTACAAGGCTTCTGATTACCTCTCTTTGGGCGTCGGTTCTTTTAACAAGTTTGAAGAATCCGTACTTCCGCAGTTCCCGCTGATTGCAGAAATGAAGAAGAACTTTCTCAATTTTGGTGCTGAATTTTCCCTGATGTCTGGATCGGGTGCCTCCGTCTTTGGTTTTTTTGATGATGCAAAACTCGCGGAAAAGGCTTCTACAAGGATTGCCCCTAGCGCGCGTTTTGTGGCGGTAACGAGATTCTTTCCCGGTTTTTTTGCTTGATGCCTTGTGCTTTTTGAGATTCTTTACTATTTTTGGGGTCCCCCTTGGGGTATCGTCAAGTTGGTAAGACAACAGATTTTGATTCTGTTATTCGTTGGTTCGAGTCCAGCTACCCCAATAGGAATTTTTTATTAATTGGAGATTCTAATGGAACTTACAACACTCAAAGCAACCTCGAGAGTATCGGGCTCGTCCCGTGGAACAGGTCGTCTTCGCAAAGAAGGCATGATTCCCGGAGTCTATTATGGTAAGGGTCAAGAGGCAGTAAGTATCAGCGTTAGTGCCGTGGACATTTCTAAAGTACTCGTTCCGGGCAAGCGCTATACTCTTCTGGATCTTGAAATTGATGGCAAAAAGGGCAATCCGGCTGTCATCTATTCTTACCAGAAGGATTCCATCTCTCTCAAGATTGAACATATCGACTTCCTCAAAATCGATGCTACTCAGCCATTGATGGTTCGCGTTCCGGTTATCCTCAAAGGTCTTCCGGTCGGTGTGAAGAACGAAGGCGGTCTCTTCTCTCAGATCGCTCATTATCTTAAAGTTTCGGCTCTTCCTGAGAAGATTCCTACGAATATTTCTCTTGACGTTACGGATTTCCACGCTGGTACAACGTTCTATGCAAAGGAATTCAAACTTGAAGGCATTGAACTCGCTTCTCCGGCCCGTACCGTCGTATTCACGATTTCTACCAAGGCTAAGGCTGCTAAGGAAGCCGCTGCTGCTGAAGCGCTTCTCGCAAGTGCCGCCGCTGCTGCTCCAGCCGCCGCGACTCCTGCCGAAGGTGCCGCTGCTCCAGCCGCTCCTGGTGCTGCCCCTGGTGCTGCTCCAGCCGCAGGCGATGCCAAGGCTGCTCCGGCTGCCGAAGCAAAGAAGTAATATTTTTTCGGACTTCAAAGAGACCTGCATTTCCGCAGGTCTTTTTTTATGGATTTTTTGAATTTATCTATATGTTTTTGCTACATTTTTAGCAGCATTTTATTTTAAAAAGAGGTTAAAATGAATTATTTCAATACGCTTCCTCTCCGCAGACAGATTGAGGAATTGGGTCATTGCCGTTTTATGGAAGCATCCGAGTTTGCTCGTGGCACGGATGCTCTTAAAGGCAAGAAGATCGTCATTGTCGGTTGCGGTGCTCAGGGACTCCACCAGGGTCTCGACCTTCGTGATAGTGGGCTGGATGTTTCTTACACGCTTCGCGAATCGGCAATTAAGGAAAAGCGCGCCTCTTGGAAAAACTCCACGGAGAACGGCTTCAAGGTTGGTACTTATCAAGAAATGATCCCAACTGCAGATCTCATTCTGAATTTGACACCCGATAAGCAGCATCACATGGTGATTCCGCAGATTATGCCGCTGATGAAAAAGGGTGCAACTCTTTCTTATAGCCACGGATTCAACATGATCGAAGAAGGTCAGCAGATCCGTGAAGACATTACGGTCATCATGGTTGCTCCTAAGGGCCCGGGTTCTGAAGTCCGCGCTGAGTATGTCCGCGGTTTTGGTATGCCTTGCCTTATTGCCGTCCAGAAGGATCACGATCCGGAAGGAAAGGGTATGGAATATGCTAAGGCCTATGCGGCTGGCCTCCATGCAGACCGCGCCGGTGTTCTTGAAAGCTCCTTCATTGCAGAAGTGAAGTCAGACCTGATGGGTGAGCAGACCATTCTTTGCGGGATGCTCCAGACGGGTACTCTCCTCGGCTTTGACCACATGGTCAAGCTTGGAATCAAGCCGGCTTATGCTTCCAAGCTTCTCCAATACGGTTGGGAAACCGTTTCCGAAGCTCTTAAGCATGGTGGTATCACGAATATGATGGATCGCCTTTCCAACCCGGCCAAGATCCGCGCTTTCGAACTTTCCGAAGAATTGAAGAAGATCATGAAGCCTCTCTATGAACGCCATCAGGACGATATCATTTCTGGCGCATTCTCTTCTACGATGATGAAGGACTGGGAAGCAGGTGATAAGGACCTCCTTACTTGGCGTGAAGAAACAGGTAAGACCCCATTCGAACAGACTCCGGCTTCCGAAGACAAAATTTCCGAGCAGGAATATTTTGACCGCGGCGTTCTGATGATCGCTATGGTCAAGGCCGGTTCTGAACTTGCTTTTGAAACGATGACAGCAGCGGGTATGAAACCTGCTTCTGCTTATTATGAGTCTTTGCATGAAGTTCCTCTCATTGCAAATCTTATCGCCCGCAAGAAACTCTACGAGATGAACCGCGTGATTAGCGATACTGCGGAATACGGCTGCTACCTCTTTGCGAACCGCTGCATGCCGCTTCTCAAGGATTTCATGAAGCAGATCACTAAGGAAGACCTCGGTGAAGTTTATGGTCAGGGCAAGAGCTTTGCGGTGGACAACAACCGCTTGATAGAAGTAAACGCGGCTATCCGTCAGCATCCGACAGAGCAAATCGGTGCTTGGCTCCGTGCAAGAATGCGCGGTATGACGGAAATCGCTTCTCAGGACGCTTCCAAGTAACTTTTCGTAAACAAATTAAAGGACCTCGGGTAAAACCGGGGTCTTTTTTTGATAGATTTTATCTATCTTTTATCTGTCTTTATAGGGAATTTCATTCATGTTCAAATAGATTCATCAATTCCTTTTGAACGCTTATAAATGCTGGCCTTGGGCCCGCTGCGGATTTAGAGGGGTATGTTTTGTTTGGTGCGAAAAGGGCTGCTTTTAGTTTTTAAGCCGGTTTTGCAAGTTCAAAATGTTAGTGAAGGGACTTATAAGGCGCAAACAATTATCAGGAGAAAAATATGAAACAAAGTATTGTATTTGGGTTCGGATTGCTTTCCACTGTATTCATGCTCTCAGCATGCGATTCTTCCAGCGGAGGTTCTTCAGTATCAGGTTTTAATTATTCTGGAGTTGTCAATGAGACAGCTCAGACTATAACTATTTATTCACCGACCTGTAAATTGGTGAATGACGTTGCTGTTTTTAATGCTCAAGGGGATACTTCTGTAATGTCTTATTCTATTTCGAACGATACTCTGACGATGGGTGAAACTTATTTTACGGGTAACACTTCTGGAAGCGTTTATGGTACATGGAATTTTGATTTTTTACAATTGAATTATAGCACTGAAGATGTATTGGGTGTGGATTTCCCGGATTCTTTGGTCTCGTCAACATTAACCGTTTCTGAAAGTGGTTTAGCTATAGATGTTGATATGAGTCAAATTTGCTATGCAGATTATATTGTTTCATCATTAGCCGACGAATATGAAGGTGTCGGTGTTGTAATAACTAAAAATAATTGCAATAAAATAACCCTAGCTTCAGAAGATGGTTCTGCCTCCATGACAGCTTCTTTCAGCATATCTTATGGAAAATCAGTGATAACGCTTTCTATGAGTGGGAAGTCTTGCTCGGAAACTGTGCTTAATTCTCAGGTTTCCGCTTCAAATTGCACTGCTGATAATTTGAGTTCGGGTGCGATAGATGAAGACGGTATGATTTATTCGTATGACAATGTGGACGAATTTGAAACTTGCGAAGAAGATTTCGGAACGGAAGAAAGCAAAGTCCTTGCCAAGCTAGGGAGCAAGACGAGTGTTGCCGCTAAAGCGCTTGCTAAGAAAATTGTGAAAGAAAGGAAATAGAAGCTTATACAAAAGGACCTCGGGTAAAATCGGGGTCTTTTTTTGTATGTATTCAAAATCTTTTGGGGATCCAATGCTTTCATAGAAGCTCTCTTTTGGGTGCGATTTCTATTGCCCCTAAGTTACTGAACATCAGGCTTCGTTGCGCCGCTGATCTTCTGCCTCCCCCCCCCCGCAGGGAATGGGAACGAAACAAACCATTGAGAATTTCTGCAAGAATGAGGGGAGGCTTCTTTGCCTCAAGGATCTCGCAAATCGTCGGGGGAGTAGTGTTTGATTATATATGGAGATATCGTCGAAATACTCGGTGTCCCGCGTGGTTGTTTTTTAAGGCTACACCTGCACACGAAGAATTCAGACGGATCTATTTTTCTATTCCAATGAAGGCGCTAGTGTTTTTATTTTTCACGAGATAGATCCCGCTTTTCCAATTGGATTTTCTTATTTCCGTTTTGAGAGCAGGGATATCAACGGCGTTGAATGATCCGATATAGGAACCATTTGCGTTATAGACTTTGTAGGTCTGAGAATTTCGCATTAAATTTGAGGCGCTTTTGCTTATAAGGGTCGTTCCTTTAGTGAAAACGAAGTTATCGATGTTTACATAGCTTCCGGTGATCTCGATCTTGAGCACATGAGCTCCTGCGGATAGCGAAACCGTCGTTCCCGAAAGATCCGCGTAGGTTTCCCAATCGGATCCTGTGCTCGAGACCTTGACCGTATCCGAGATCGCAACATCGTCGAGGAACAGGCGGAATGAGGAACCGTCGCCTCCGGCAGCGATTCTTGCTGTGTAAGAGTAGATGCCGGGATCGGCGACATTTACGGTGTATTCCAGCCATTCTCCGGCGACCGTGTATCCGACGGCGTATCCGCCGCCCGTGATGCTCACGATATCCACCCCGTTAGTGCGGTAGGCGCAGCCCTGGTTGGCAGTTTCGTTGTCAGAGTAAGAAACGCCCTGCCCGCCCACGTCGTAATTTTCGGCTTCGAGGGTTCCCGGAATTGGAATCGTATCTGCATAAGGAGCTTGGTCTACGATCGTCTCGGTTTGCAAGGCAAATACAAGAGTCGTAACGCTCCGTGCAGGGAGAGAATATGTGTAGGTATTGGAACCGATTGTGGCGCTGCCTTGAGATGCAATATTCCGTGTAGAATCCGTTATATAGGGTGTTACATCGGTAACCGTCGTGTTCCCGAAGGAAAAGTCAATATTCGTTGCGCTGGTATTTGAATTGTTTGCAACAACGACAATCTTTTTGCTTAAGGAATCCCGATAAGCAGTCATCGTTACGTTGCTTGTGGGATTGGTAGTCGCATCAATCCGCACAAAACCCGGACGGATGAATCGGCTGTAATTACCCATGATCCATAGGCGTTTTGTAGCATGGGAATTGCTCCCTTGACTCCAGAGAGCTCCATTGCCGCAGCTTGCTGCACTGCAGGGATAAACCCACCAGAAATGCCAAGCATTTACGTTGGAAACGGTCAGTGCTGTATGCATCACGTTTGCGACGCGAAGGGCGCTTGTCATACCGGTGTCTTCTACGGTGGAGCCTAGGTCGTATACTTCCGTTTCCCAGAATTCTTTGCCTGCTTCCGCGATTTCAGGGTAAGCCGCCGCAGATCCGCCATATTCGTGAGTTGCAATGATTGAAGTGTACTTTTTTGCGTTGGTATTATTGAAAATGGAGGTCTTGTAAGAAGGGAATCCGTACCAGTTCATTGTTTCTGGACCCATTACCTTGACTCCTGTTGTGTCCAATGTCGGCCCCAGATAGTAACCGATCCAGAGGGCGAGAGAATCCGCCGAGTAGTGGTTGTCTCCTGTTCCGTCCGGTTCGTTTTGTGAAGAAACCGCATAAATAGGAACTCCGGCGGATTTCATTGTGTGTACGAAACTCAAAATGGTATTGGCCCAAGACTGCGCTTGAGAAAAATTTAAGTGCTTCATCGAATTTCCACTGGCATCTGTGCCATACACTACAGTATAGTTGGATGACCAAGGGGAAGCCCATACCTTAACTCCGTATGAAACGGCTTGTTTTGCAATGCTCGTTTCTGAAGTGGTTCCATCGGGCCCGATGCGGATGCGGTGAAGAGAGAGCCCGGCACCGGATGTCGTATCCCAGAGAAGAGCTGCGTCTGTTGTACTCATAGAGCTTGCCCATGCCGTTGAAACACCGAATCCACTGATTCTTTGATGATCGCTGCCGAGATCAACAGTAGCTGTAGCAGCGAAAAGCGAACTGCTCAAAATGGCTGCGCTTATGAAAAAAGAAAACTTAGCAGTTTTTTGATCCATAAATCACTCCTAGTTAATCGGATTGAATCCGGTCTAAATTTATGTTGGAAATTCTTTATTTTTTGGGGGGAAATCAAAGATTCATTGATGATTTGTCAATAGAGATTCATCAAAAATTCCTCCCCTACATCTGCAGAGGAGGAATTGGGTTGGATGTGAGAGAATTTATCGAAGCAAGAAGCTAAAAATATCCGTGGTAAGGTGAAAATCGGAAAAGTCAATGCTGTGGAAAAAACAACGTGCTCCTATTAAAAATTATATGCTTAATTTATTCAAATAATTTTTTATTACACGTGGATAATTTTATTTGTCATAGACAATTTATCCATAAAGGAAATTTTAAAAATTGCTTGAGTGAAGGCCAAGAACTGGATGCAGATATCTAGAGAATGCACCTAATGCCGAGTAATTTTAAACATTTAAAAAGCGCCATTCAGGCGCTACGGTTTTATTCTTTTTGGATCTCTAAGTCACCCTTTTAGAGGTGACTTAGAACGAAATTTCCAGAGAAATGCTACGAATGCTCGTCTTCCGCGTTTTCTCGGGCGTATGCTTCTTGCATTTTTTTGAGCGCAGCTTTTGGGTCCGCCTCGATTTCTTCCGAAGCTTCGTCCACGAGAGTTGCGAATTTATCGTACCAATCAGTGAAAATATCTACGACGATGTGATCTGGACCCGGGAGGGTGAGGCGCACGCCACATTCTTCACCGAGACGCTTATCGTAGTTTTCAAGTTCCGGTTTGAGAAGGGAAAGGTCCATTCCGTCGAGGTCTTCTGGATCGAGCCACATAGGTGCCGTTTCTTTGTCACTAGAAGATTCCTGTTCAGAATCGCAATCTTCATAGTCATCATCTTCATCGTAATCGTCTAGACCCGAATCATAAAAGAAATCTTCATCTTCGAGGTAGAGCGTTTCAATGAAAATACATTTTTCACCAAGAGCCTTCGCAGTTTCGACAAATTCAAGGAAAGATCCGCCAAAATAGCGCGAGGTTTCGGCTTCTTCGTTTATTGTTTGGACGGGAACAGCCAAAAAACCTTGCTTTTTGATGTTCTCGGCCATTTGGATGCTGATGGGGAGCGGTGCTTCGTTTGACATATAAATGCATCCTTATTTTATTTGTGATACTTGATGAGGGATGGAGCCTTTTCGCGGATGAGCTTCATAATCCGAGCTTCTGCTTCGTCTCCGCGCGCCGTTTCTCGGACGCTCACGAGGGGTAGGAACAACGGGCTATTGAACAGCGTGCCAAGCGGAATCGGATTCTTGCGGCAGAATGTCGTCTCTATGTAATCACGGGCTGCATCTTGCAGATCGTCGCACTTTTCCGTTTCGCCCTTTTGGAATGCTTCGTATAACTGAACGAAAATTTTGCAGGCCTCGGGAATGTTTCCCGAGGCGCTTACGAGACCTGTACCGCCCATTTCAAGGATATCGATAAAGGCGCCATCTTCACCGCTCATAACGGCAAAATCCTTATCCTTCGTTTCGTTGATGACGCGGAGCGTGTCTTCATG
>Ga0172378_10001535_pt1 | contig 21393 bp, 27 predicted proteins | sample GrowelOW332metaG_FD_119755 | JGI IMG/M metagenome (GOLD analysis project Ga0172378, IMG submission 119755) | Groundwater microbial communities from an aquifer near a municipal landfill in Southern Ontario, Canada - Pumphouse #3_1 metaG | ecosystem: Environmental > Aquatic > Deep subsurface >... | reverse complement strand
AGATAAGAATTTTACTAAGCAGGAAAAGGACCGGTGCAATTTTTCAAAAATGTGGCTATAAGCCCGATAAAACGGGCATTATTTTGCCCCAGTGCGAAATTTAACTGCCCCAAATTGCCCCAAAGTCCAACTTAACGGATACAAGTGGGAAACCCACTTTATCTTGCAGTAGATTTACTATAAGAACTTCAAATTTGATTGAGTTAAATAATTAATATTTGGAGAAATGAAATGTTTAAAAGTTTTTTATTAGCCGTAGATTTTAATCCTATCCTGGCACCCGTGCTGGAAGTTATGAATGCAATTCTATGGCCTGCCATTGCACTTGTCGGTGCGCTTGGCACAATTTATTGTGTAATACTTGGAGTGAAACTTGCAAAGAGTGATGAAGCAGGTTCACGGGAAAAAGCCAAGAAAGATTTGATAGGAGCAATAATAGGATTCGTCACAATATTTGTTTTAATTGTCGGACTTAAAATTGCCTTACCTATTTTACAGGACTGGGTCAGCACTCAAATATAAAGGAATTAAAATATGAAAAAAGTTCTCTGTAAAATTTACATACTTATTAGCATTTTAGTACTTCCGTTTTTAATGACCGGTTGTATTGACGGTATAGTCAGCGAAGATAATTACTGTGATTTTATAAATGGAGTTAATGCTTATTACAGTGAAAACGACAGTGTGTATTTTGAAATGAGAACCTTGATTGATGATACAGAATTTAATGAGAATATACAAAGTAAATCTTACTGCAAATTAGATATTGATTTTAAAAAAAGTTGTCAAATAAAAGGTGTGGTTTTTAATGTTCGAAGTTCAAATAACTGCACTTTGAAATTTACTGCTTTGATAGATGATGAAGAAATAACTTTCACGAAAGAAAATTTATTGACTGATGAAATTATAAATGTTGCTATGCTTTTTGAAAACACTTTTAATGTGGATAGTGGTGAGTCAGTAACTGTGAAAATTGAAGAAGAACTACAAAACGAAAATGATGAGAAAAGCACTTTTCAATTTGATGATTTAATTATCTTTTTAGGAGAATAAAATGGATTGGTTAACAGACTGGATATTTGATTTATTATATGGAATTCAGAAATCCATATGTTACATCATAGACTTCATAAAAGACATTTTTTACACTCTGGCAGGAATTGAACCTGTTAACATAAATGGTAATGAAACAGATTTGCTTTCCAGTTTTTTATTATCAGATGTTGTAAAAACTGCTTTTCTAAGTGTGTTCTTGGTGGCAGTCATCTTGCTTTTTATTTTTGTAATGATAACCATAATCCGAAGTGAGTTTATTGCAAATGAAAATAAAAAAAGCAAGTCCTATATATTAGGAAAAGCCATGCAAAGTTTTGTTATATTTTTAATCATTCCATTTTTACTTATAACAGGAATTGCATTATCAAATACAGTGATTCAGTCAGTAAATACCAGTATGAATCCTTACGAGTTGGAAAGTGGACAGGAAGCCACAATCGGCGGTCAGATACTTGTAACAAGTGGCTACTATGCTTATATCGGTGATGAAGACGAAAGAGAAGAAATTGAACTTAAATTCATAACTGGTGAACTTGATTATAATGATGCCAGTGTTGTCAGTCAGTATTATGAAATACGAAGTCTGGACTTCTTTGTCGGTATAATCGGCGGACTGGTTATTCTCGTTATGTTCGTAATGAGTGCCGTCACTTTTATTCAAAGAATTTTTGATATTGTTTTACTGTTTATCATCTCGCCTATTTCAATATCTACTATTCCGACTGATGACGGTGTCCGCTTTAAACAATGGAAAGAAATGATGATAGGAAAAGTGCTTGGTGCTTATGGAATAATACTTGCAATGAATTTATTTTTTATCATAATTCCACAGGTCCAGCAGATTACATTTTTCACAAACTCTTTCAAGAACGGAATTATACAAATTTTATTTTTAATCGGCGGTGCGTTTGCTGTTACAAAAGCAAATATTGTAGTTGCTAATCTAACCGGCAGTAGTGCAGGCAGTAGTGAAACACGGGAACTGATTGCTAATATGCGAACGGGCAAAAACATAACACGGGCAGTCGGTGCAACAGCACTTGGTGTCGGCGGAGCAATACTTGGCGGTAAAAACTTTGTCAGCACAAATAAAACAAGTGGATTTGATAAAGCCGTTAAAAGTTCCTTTAAAAGCCCTGTTTCAAATGTTATCAGTGGCAGTGAAAATCCAACTAAACTATCTCGATACGGAAAAATGCCAACACGAATAGCCACCTTACCGCTTGCTGTGATGAAAGATGTTGTTAACGGCGGACTTGTCGGTGCAGGCAGAAATATAGCACCAAGAATAAAAAATGTGGTCAAAGGTGATACAACCTTTAACCACGCACAAGCATTAAATAAAAATAAGACAAAGAACTAATTTAAAAGCGAATATGTTTCATTTATTATCTTTTCAAATAAATCTATTAAGTTTTTATCTTTTATATACAACTCATAATTATTACTTTTCTTAATTTTAGAAATTGTTTGAAATTTTACAATAGGATTTTGTATGCCGTATGCATATGGATAAGAATAAGGATAAGTTTTAGGAAAAATTAAAAGCGTACTTTTAATAATTTCATTCATTGCGTAATCATGCTTTATCATATTATAATAATCTTTTAAACCCAAATAAATAGGATCTGATTCTTTTTGTGAATGAAAAATTTTTTCTCGTATACTAAAAACCCAAAATAAAAATTGTGATAAAAATATAAATATTGAATCCATATCTTTTTTATCAATTGAATTTTTTAAATTTAACAAATTAGTTTCTAATGCTTTATGCATATAAATTCTTTCCATTAGTTATTTCCTAATTTATTTGGCTTTTTCTCACATTCAACTTTTTTTGTATATATAGAGCCACTTGTTACACGGGTTGTTACAGTTGTTCCGCACCATGGACAATTTACATCTTCTCTATCTTTTCCACCGGGTACATGCATGTCTCCATCATTCCACTCAAAACATTTTTTACAATTTGGACAAGTTTCTTTATTCATATCATTTTCCCTTCCTTTTTCTTTTAGAATACCATATGACAATTAAAGGAGCAACTAAATGCGAATAATTCCAAAAAACACAAAAATTAAAATTCAGTTTTACAGGGGCATTACAATAGCCGATGTTATTATTGCTATTGTCGGTCTTGCTTTTGTAAGTTTGGCCGTATCCAGTAATCTGCCGGATAAATATATAATTGCGGTGGCGATTTTTATTGCAGTTTGTCCGCTTTATATAACTTTTAATGAAACTCGGTTTTATACCGCACTTGGATATGCTTTAAAGTTTTTATTTGCAAAGAAAAGTTTCAGCAAGATGAAACATGGCAAAGGCAATATCAATTCAATTATTTCTTACCAGAAAATAGAAAGTGATTTAATTAAACAAAAAGATAACTATTTTACTGGCGTAATTGAAATCAGCCCTATTGAGTTTAATTTCTTTAATGAACAAAAGCAAAATTATTTTATTGATGGACTTTTCTCTAACATTTTAAAAAGTATTGGTGTTGGACAAGAAATAAATATTGTAAAACTTGAAAGACCTATCGTTTTTGATAATTATATTAAAAATGAATATCAAAACTTGAAAGTCTTGATTAGTTCTAAAGAAAAAGATGATATGAATGAAGAAGAATTTAGAGCAAGAGTAGAGGTCGGTGAAGATAGAATAAACATTTTAAATGCCCTTAATTATGAACAAAAAGTATATTCAAGTGCCTATTATCTTGTGTTCCACGATATCGGCAAAAAGAGTTTGCAGAACCTTATTGATAACGCGTTGGCGAGTTTAAATAGCAATGGAATCAATGCAAAGCAATTAGATAATAAAGCACTTGCAATCTTTTTAAAATACACCTATTCAAATACCTTTGATGAAAGGGAATTCGAAAACTATAAAGAAAATGAATATTTAGCGAAAGCAATACCAAATAAAATACAATTTAAAACTATGAAAGTGGTGCAAGATAATAAACAACTAACGCATTTTGTAATATCAGATTATCCGCTAAAAGTGGATAATGCTTGGGGACAAGAGTTGTTTGATATGCCAAATACGAAAGTAATTTTGAAAGCCGAACCCGTTGATAAACTTAAAGCCATAAAACGCATAGACAATGCAATCAATGAATTATTAAGTCAGAAGACACTTGGCAAAGCATCTTTTCAGTTGGATAAGGAAACGCACCTGACTTCACTGCAAACCTTACTTGAAAGTTTACAGAATGATGATGAAACATTTTTTGATACTACTATTATAATTTCAGTTTATGATGAGTTGAAACAGAACACGAATAAAAGACAAGTAAGACGAAAACTAAGAGAACTTGGCTTTAAATTCAATGAGTTGTTTGGCAGACAAACAGACGGCTTTATAGCAAGCCAAATAACTAAGGGCGGAATGAAAATAAATCGTGGTTTAAATTCAAGTGCCATAGCCTCTTGTTTTCCATTTGTCAGCAATGCCATATTAGATAAAAAAGGCTTTTTGCTTGGAGAAAACAAACTTCCAACTTTTATTGACTTTTTCAAAAGAGATGATGAAAGAGTGAATTCAAATATGGTTGTGATAGGGAAAAGCGGCAGCGGAAAGTCTTATGCTACAAAAACTATACTTACGCATCTGGCAAGCAACAATTCAAAAGTGTTTGTGCTTGACCCTGAAAATGAATACGGAAATTTAGCAAAGAATTTGAAAGGCTCAGTTTTAGATGTTGCTAGCAGTAAAGATGGCCGAATAAATCCTTTTCAAATAATAAATTCCTTAGATGATGAAAATGCTGACGGCACAAATAATTCCTTTTATTCTCACCTGCAATTTTTGGAAGAATTTTTCAGATTAATACTCGCAGGAATAAATGCGGACAGCCTGGAATTGCTAAACAAACTTATTCTTGAAACTTATCAGAATAAAAAGATAAATAATAAAACGGACTTAACAAAGTTAACAGCAAAAGACTATCCGACCTTTCAGGATTTGGCAGAGTTGGTAGAAGAAAAACTTATAAATGAAAATGATGAATATAACCGCAGTTGCTTGAAAGTTTTATCTAATTATTTAAGTAAATTTAAAAAAGGCGGTAGAAATTCATCTTTGTGGAATGGCTATACTACTTTTTCACCGCAGGAGAATTTTGTTTGCTTTAACTTTCAGAAATTACTTGCAAACAAAAATAATGTTATAGCGAACGCACAAATGCTACTTATTTTAAAATGGCTGGATAATGAAATTATTAAAAACAGAGAATACAATCTGAAACATAATACAACAAGAAAAATTATTGTGGCTATTGATGAAGCACATGTGTTTATAGATGAGAAATTTCCGATTGCACTTGATTTTATGTATAACCTTGCAAAACGAATACGAAAGTATGATGGTATGCAAATTGTAATCACGCAAAACATAAAAGACTTTGTTGGTAGTCCGGAAATAGCGAGAAAGAGTTCTGCAATTATAAATGTAAGTCAGTATTCCTTAATATTTAGCCTTGCCCCGAATGATATGAGTGATTTATGTGCGTTATATGAAAAAGCAGGTCAAATAAATGATGCCGAAAGCGACAACATAGTTAACCTGCCCCGTGGCTGTGCCTTTATGATACTAGGACCAAACAAACGAACGAATATAAGAATTGTCGCAAGTGAGATAATGAAAAGTTTAATAAGTTAAATTTATTTAATAAGTTGTACGGATGGATGGTTTTTTAATAGTTTTTGCCAACTTGCTGGATGAAAGCCTGTTGTATGAAAAGGAACTTGATTATTGGATAATGAATTTATATTGTTATTAATTAATGTTTCAACTTGGTTTTGTAAAGTATTGTCTTTATTTAATCCTTTTGTACATAAATTAATGATTGCATAAGGATTTAATGCTTGTAATCTTTGCAATAAATCATTATTTTTATTAAATTCATTGATCCAGTTACTATCACGAATTTGTTGATTAATGGGGGACACCCCTTCACTAGTCTGAAATTGAACTGCATTAACAAATATTACAGGATAAGTAGAATCGATTTTTAAAAAAGATTTAAATTTTGTTGATTTTTGTACTGCATAATCTATATATTTAATAAAATTATTGCCTGTTACACCCATTGCCGGTCCTAATGCCTTATGACAAAATAGACAAAATTCACTGATATGTGGACTTTCCAGAATTATTACAATAGGATTCGCAATATTTATATTATTAACGCACTGAGCAGTAAGATTTGTTGCATTTACTTGATAGTCAATATTTGAAAAAAAATTTGGTGTAAAAATAAAAGCACTATTAGGATTATAAGTTAACTCACCTTTGTATTGATCTGGACATGGGCCTAAAACAGAAGCTCCCGATGGCCATGTGCGATTATTATTAGGACTAGAATTAGGATTAGGATTTAGTTGGTCTAAATAATTAACACTCATAATAAAGTTCCTTTTCTTAAATTTACAACAATCTTATTATAAAAATATCAAAAAATCAAATAAAAAGGAAAAATATGCAAGAAAATAAAAATTATTTAACTGCTGGTGACTTGATTAGACAAGCCAACGCAGATTTTATTCAATACATAAAAAACGGAAAGTATAAGGATTTATTACTTTCGATGAGTAACTTAAACTGTTACTCAATTACGAATCAGATTTTAATACACTCACAAAATCCAAATGCAAAATGTGTTAACAATTTAAAAGTCTGGAACTATAATCACCGAAATGTTAAAAAGGGTGAAACTGCAATTCAGATAATTGCACCAAATAAAGAAAAAACTCAAATTGAAAATAGTAATGAGAACACACAAGATAGTGAAGTGTTCAGTTACAAAGTATCAAATGTCTTTGATATTTCTCAGACAGACGGCAAAGACTTTTATGATTTGGAATTTACGAAAGAAAATACTTTGCAAAATTTTGAAACTATAAAAGAAGCACTGGAAAGACTGCCACGAGATTTTGAAATTAAATTTATGCCTATTGATGATGTTATTGACGGATACTGCGATTTTAGTAACAAATGCTTAATCATTAAGGAAGGAATGAGTTTTGAAAAGACTTTAAAGTCACTTATTTATCAGGTTGGACATGCCTTAAATAATTCACGCATAAGAAACAATTTTAATGGCTTAACTTCAAAAGAATTAAAGAACATTAAACGAATTGAAAATGAAAGCATTGCTTTTGTTGTCGCTAACAGACTTGGCTTGGAAAGTTCTCTTTCCTATTCTAAGGAATTAGAAAGTTTAGATGATGAAAGTATTTTAAAGTTTAAAAAGAATTTAGATATTATAAGAAGTGTGAGTTATCAGATGCTTTCAGGAATAGAACCGAGTTTGCAAAAACAAATAAAAGAACAACTATTTAAAAGAAATATGAAAAAAGGTGAAGAAGAATTATGTTAAGAGTAAACGGAGAAATTACAAATTTTATAGACAGTCTGGAATTTACTACCAAAGATGAGTTTTTGGATAAGTTACGGGCTTTACGCAAAAATGTTAATTTAAGACCAAACTGTGATTATGATGAATTTTATCAGATGATAGGAATTGCTATCCAGCAGGCCTTTTATACAAATTCAAATCAGTTATTAAGATATAAAGATTACTGCAAACAAAGAGCAGAAACGGGGGTAAATAATGCAGAATAACTTAATCAAAGCAATTATCAAAGAACCATACAAAAAAGCCATTGTGAGCGAAATTTCAAACGAATTGAAGCCGTTGCAGGACATTGTCGGCGGATACATAGAAGTTGTACCTTTCCCGAATGTCGATGGCGTGGATATTATTGTAAATGAAGAAGGTAAAATCCACAAATTACAGGGGAATTTATTTTTGCCGGAATATCAGGATTGTGTGGTAGGCACTTGCGTTATTGCAAGTTATAACGATGAAGGCGATTTTAAAAGTTTATCAGATAAACAGATTAAGCAAGTAAACGATTACATTGAAAATTTTCAGATAGAGAAAGACTACGATTTATATGATGACTTTGAAATATTAAATGAAATTATGAACAGAAAAATGAAAGAGTTAAATTCAGAAATGGAATAAATGGAGAATTATTATGCCAAATTGGGTAACAGCAAAATTAACAATAGAAGGTCCTAATGCAAGTAAAGTTATGCAGGGACTGTTAGATAAAAGAGAGAACGAAGTGGTATTTGATTTTAATAAAATCATACCTATGCCGAAAGAGTTGCAGATTGTCGCCGGTGATGTCACGGACAAATGCATTGATTACTACTTAGCAACTATAAGTGAAGAAGGTTTTAATAATTTAGTAAATGCTTTTCTAAAATCTTCAAATTCAAATTATTTGAAAGATAAAACAATTCTGAAATCAAAAGATAAGATTATGGAATTAAAGGAAAAACTGCTTGAAAATTATTCTCAGAAAGGGAAAGATTATTGTCCCGAGCCTGTATTGAATACGGAATCGGATATTATAGAATATGGTAAAAATGCCCTGATGAATGTAATAAAATACGGTGCGTTGGACTGGTATGAGTGGTCCACAAAAAACTGGGGAACTAAATGGAATGCCTGCCATAATATCTATGATGAAAAAGTGCCGAATGAAATAAGGTTTGATACTGCATGGAGTGATGTGCGTGGACTTATCTGCGAACTGTCTAAATTATATCCGGACAATAACTTTGTTTATGAATATGCCGAAGAACAGATAGGTCTTTATACGGGACAGGTTTGTTTCCAGAATGGTGAAATGCTTTATGGTGCTTGTTTTGAAGATAATTCAAAAGAAGCTTATGAACTAGCATTTTCATTATGGGGCGACTCTGTTCGGGACTGGTTTGAGTTTGACGGAAAAACAAACACCTACAAATTGAAAGAGCAAAACGAAGATGATGAAGAAATGGAATAATAAAAGGAATTTAAAGTTATGGAAGAAAATAATTTTGTAAAAGTAAAAGCACCTATAATCGGTGCGGACGGTAATGTCTTTAATTTAATCGGAATCTGCAAAAGGCAACTTAACAAAGCGGGCTTTGAAAGTGAAGCCAAAGAAATGGCAAATCGTGTTATGAACTGCGGAAGTTATGATGAAGCCTTAGTTATTATGCAGGAATATGTAATACCAACCAGTGTTAATGATTTTGATGAAGAAATGTAAACAACTTAGCACTTTGAAAGAGATGAATAACTTACGGAGTATCTAACAAATGCTTGGAAGAAATCAGATTTATCTTGGGGATTCATACGAGTTAATTAAACAGGTGGAAACAGCCAGCATTGATTTAATTCTTATTGACCCGCCTTATCAAATTGACGGCAAACCTAAATCAGATGATAAATTGAAAAACTGTAAAAACGAAATCACGAAAGGAATAAACAAGCTAAACAATGAACTTATGTATAACAACATTACACAAGGCATAAAGGAAGAAATCTTTGACGAGTTTATGCGAATTATGAAAGTGCCGAATATTTATATCTGGTGCAACCGCAAACAGATACCTATGTATTTCAATTATTTTGTGAACAAACAGAAACTTAACTATGAAATACTTATCTGGAATAAACCGAATGTTATGCCACTATATAATCATCAGTACTTGAATGATGTGGAATATTGCTTGTATTTCAGGGGAAGTGGTGTTTGTAACCCTAAGAACTACGATGATGCAAGAACGGTTTTCAGAAATCCAACTAATAAAGTGGATAAGGGGAATTTCCATCATCCGACCTGTAAGCCCTTACCTATTATTGAAACTTTAATAAAGAACAGCAGTAAAGAAAATGACCTTGTTTTTGATTGCTTTCTTGGTAGCGGAACAACTGCTGTTGCCTGCAAAAATTTAAAGCGGGACTACATAGGGATTGAAATCAATCCGAAATGGTATGAAATAGCGAAAAACAGACTGGACGGCGTTGATGCCAACGGTCAGCAAAGTTTTTTATTGAGATAAATTAAAAATTTAAAGGAAATTTATTATGGAAAGAACATTATTTAATGAAAGAATTCAAAAGGAATTTGAAGAATTCAGAACGGAAACTTTAAAACTATCAAAGGAAGAAATTTTTGAAAGCGGTTATGAAATTAGTTTAAAAACTTATCTAACTTATCACTTGCAAAACAGTGAGTTGCTTGATGATGAAACGGCAGAAAAACTTAATCAGATTACTGGCAACATTTTAGACGAACTTATAGACTGCTACATAAATAATGACGGCGAAGTATCTTATTATGATATCAGTCAGGAAATCATTGACGACTACCTAGCGACATATTTTTTTGATGAAGAAGATGAAGATACAGAATAAATAAGGGAGAAAATATGGACGAGTTAAATATAGAATCTTTGATATCGGCCGAAGCGAAAAGGTTAAGTGATAAATACAATAAAGATTATCTGGATTGTGCGGATATAGTAAAAATCACAGGGCTTGGCCGGGACAATGTCCGAGATTTAATGAACAGAAAAGATTTCCCTATAATGAAAGTCGGCAAACGAAAAATAGTCAGCGTTGTTGCCTTTGCAACTTGGCAAATAAAGAGTATGGAGAATTAGCCTATGACAAAGAAAAAAGTAAAAGTAATTGAAAAGTCACGCAGAAAAAACGGTGAAGGCAGTATTTATCAGCAAAAGAATGGTTTATGGACAGGTTCTGTCCGTGTTGAATCAAAAGACGGATCTAAAAAGAGAAAGGTCGTTTATGGACACAGCAAAGAAGAAATTTCTAAAAAACTAGTAGAAATAACCGGCAAAATGAATATTTTAAAAGAGTCCGCCTTTGCAAATAAAACCTTTGGAAAACTTGTTACGGACTGGCTGATGCTTTTTAAAAAGCCGTCTGTTACACCCCGAACTTTTGAAGGTTGGATAAGAAATTATAATGTTCACATAAAACCATATATTGAAAATATGCAGATAGAAGAAGTTACCACTCCGGTTATTCAGCAAGTTATGAATGAATTATTAGCAAGCGGATTAGCAACTGGTACAGTTAAAAAAGTTAAGTTTATTTTTAATCAATTTTTTGAATATGCCTTAGAATGTGAACTTGTTTCAAATAATCCGACCTTACGGGTAAAAATCAGAAGCCGTGATGTTAAATTAAGTGATAAAGAAAATATTTATAAAGCAATACCACCTGAAATCAGAATGAATTTCTTGTCTAAGTTAAATAATCACGAATTTCTGAAACCACTTTGTATGACAGCTATGTTTGCAGGTTTAAGAACCGGAGAAATGCTTGCATTGAGATGGGAAAATATTGATTTCAAAAATAAAATTATTAATGTAAAGTGCGGACTGACTCAAATACCAACTTTTGATGATAAGGGAAAGGTTCTTTCAAGAAAGACTGTTATAGGCGATACAAAGACGGCTTGTTCAGTCAGAACTGTGCCTATTCCTGATTTATTAGTTGATGCACTAAAAGACTGGCGGAAAATTCAATGGGTTAAAAAGGAATTGACAGGGGTTGATTTATTAAAGCCGTCTGCGATAGTATTTTGCAATGCAGACGGCTCAGTGAGAACATATGCAGGCACTAGGCATATTTTTGATAGATTTAAAAGAAGATATGGCTTTGATAAATACCACATTCATTTCCATACTTTAAGACATACTTATTCAAATATGTTGTTCGAAGCGAATGAAAATCCGAAAATTATTCAAGCATTGCTTGGACATAAATCTGTAAAGACCACCTTGACGGTATATAATTCAGTAGATAAAAGTTATTTTAAAGAAGCCACGGACAAATTAAATAATTTGTTTAGTAACGAGAAAATGGCTGAATTTAAAGAATTACAAAAGAAAAAAGATATACCCGCCTTAAAACGAAACATTGATATTTTAGACGACATAAGTGAAAAAGAAACTGATCCTGAAATATTAATGCTGGAAAAACTGCTTGCCGAAAAGAAAGCCCGCAAGAAAAATCTTGATGAAGAAATGGAATAGTATAGGATAATATACTTGACAAATTCAGTTTTAATATTTATAATTATTGAACCATAAAGAGTGTGTGAGGGACAGCCCCTTTGACCACACAGCAACCTAGTTTATAGACTAAGGTGCTAAAGGCTGACCGATGGAATAGTAATTTGATTTTTACTCCTGTCGGTAACGATGGGAGTTTTTTATATCTCTTTGTGGAATTTATAAAGGAGACTTAATATGGAAAAGTTAAAAACATTACTACAAAATAATGCACAGGTTTGGCTTGAAGTTAAGCAGAAGGACTTTAAAAAAATTCTTAACTTTGCAAAAGAAAATAATTACAAATGGGTAAACGGGAAAGAAATCAACCCAAAAGATGATTTGAAGAATATGAAAACTACCGCATTAATCGGTTTCTCGCAAAACAAATATATAGGCTTTATTTCAGCAATGTGCTGGCATTTTGCAAAAGATGTTAAAAGATTAAAGTTTGAAAACTTATAAAATACATTATGTTTTATAGTGTGACCATTTGTAGCCAATAGGACAGATTTAGACAGAATTAGAAAGATTTTAAACAAAATTTTAATTCTGTCTTTTTTATTTTTAATTTTAATTTTTATCTGTATTTTATGTAGCCAAGTTAGAGCCATTTCAAAAAACGGTCAAAAATGGTGGAGATTTTTTGAAAAAGAAAAAATCCCGCAAATGCCCATTCTATAAGGCTTTTACGAGATTTTAATTTTGGAGCTGATAACCGGACTTGAACCGGTGACCTCTGCCTTACCAAGGCAGTGCTCTACCAACTGAGCCATATCAGCATAGGGGTTTAGCACCCGTTTTTGAGTTTATTTTTGTTGATAATTTTAGCCTTATTTTTCTTTACCAAGGCAGTGCACTACCACTGTGCTACATCAGCATGAGCTAAATAGCTCCATAAAAATTCAATTTTTTTGATTGGGAATTGTAACCCAAAAACTCCTTACCAAGGCAGTGCTCTACCAGCTGAGCCACATCAGCATATAGGATTTTATACTAAATATTCGTTGTTTTTTCTTTGTTGTTTTTAGCCCGATAATTCCTTACCAAGGCAGTGATCTACCAACTGAGCCACATCAACATAGGAGTTTTGCGCCCGTTTGTGAATTAAATTTTGTTGGATTTTTTAAATTCATGAGTAAAGAAATAATAATGTGATGATGTGAAGGGATATTATTTTATTTTTGAATTAAATATTTTTAAATAAAATATGAGATTATTATACTTGAATGAATTTATGATGTCAATAACTTTCAAGAAAAAAAGGCAAATTATATTTAAACTAAAATGAATTGAAAAAATCTGGTTTAATTGATGTAATGTAATTATGATAATGCAAGATAGTAATTTTAGAAAAAGCATTGACAAAAATATCAAAATTGAAAGAATAGATATAGCGGTCAATTTTTATTTGGTAGTGGAAGATAAGGGTATACATTGTCTTGTTACTTATGATTACAATCCTGTTTACAAAAGTTGGTTTCCATTTTACGATGATGTCAACAAAACTCCCACATTAGTGCACAACACCGCTAAAACTTATGGAGAATTAATTTTTGAATGTGATCTAAAATACTGGATTTGGATATTGATTCAGAAATAGAATTAGCAAAGCAAAGGTATTTTGAAATATTCGGCATAAAATATATCGAGATAGCACCTATTAATATTTTATATGAAATAAAGTATTCAAAAACGGCAGGTGTTTGGACTATTTACAAACTTTTTAATTATGTTAATACCAAAATTGAAGAAAAAGAAAAGGCTTTGAGCCCTCAAAATATGCAAGTGAAATTATTTGATTTGAATAACGATAATTTTGATGGGCTGGTTTTAAACGCAATTGAAGTAGTAAGAAACAATAAAAAATTGTTGCTAAATTATTGCCAAAAATAAAAGACAAGAATATTAACATTCCAAAATATTCTTGCCAAAATTCGCATTGTATGGTATATTAAAAACGCTAGATTTTTCTAGTGACTATGGAAGGATGTCAGAGTGGTCGAATGTACCATCTTGGAAAGGTGGCGTACCGCAAGGTACCGAGGGTTCAAATCCCCCTCCTTCCGCCAAGTGAAACTGATAAAACCCTACTGGGTGGAGTCAGTTTTTTTGTTTTTTTCTTGCTTGATTGATAAAATTGCAAATTTGATTTTCATATCTTTTAATCATTATTTCTGAAATTTTGTGAATTAATTCTTCTTGAGATATACTTAAATCATTTTTTGTTACCTCAGAAACTTTAACATACAATGGCACATTTAATATATAAGAGCCATCTTCATTTCTTAGCCCGATATATGCAACTTTTTGGAATGCATCATCTCCAATAGATCTTTTTAAGTTTATGCTTTTCATAATATTCTCCTTTCGTTTCTTAATTTTAATGTATTCTAAATTAAAAAACAGCATTTATTGATAAAAATTTGCTTATATGCTATAATTCCATTGTTAGTTTATATTCTATGAATAAATTAACTCCTCCCCCCAAATAAATTTTTGGAGGTGAAAAATGGCATTTGAATATGTCGAAAAAAAAGTAATGGAGAGTGCGAGAAAGGAAATTGAAAGTGTCATACATAATGTTCAAAACGAACTTAAAAGCATATTAACTTTTCAATATAATTTAGTTGGGAGTGCTAGTAATAATAGACATTTAGTAACTAGAATTATTAATGGAAATCAAGGCTTTGACTTAGATTTTAATATTATAATTCAAAGAATGAATGAAAATTATGATGATGCAAAGACAATTAAATTATTATTTATGAAAACATTTAATAAGTTTTTAGAAAATGATTTTAAACATTGTGAAGATTCTTCTACTGTTTTTACTATAAAAAAAGTAAATAAAAAAACTAAAAAAATTATTTATAGCTTTGATTTTGCAATAGTAAATTATTATGAAGAAGAAATTGCTAACCTTGATTTTGACGATGATTATGATGATCCTGATGAAGAAATTTTTGTTGTTGAAAGACAAGAATTAATTAAGTTCAATAAACCTTATTCTTACGTATGGGAAACCAGACCAATTGCTTCTGACCATAGATACATGGAGCAATTTGTAAAAGAAAAAGGCTTGTGGAACGAATTAAGAGATCAATATTTGATAAATAAAAATAATAATCAAAATGAAAAATCAAGAATAGTTTATTATAATACACTCAATCAAATTTTTCAAAATCACACTTCGTAAAATAAGAGGCATTGCCTCTTATTTTATTCTAAATAACAATTGTTCTATTATATAAGTTCCCTATATATTTTTTAACAATTCGAAATTAATTTATGAAATTTTTATTTTTCTATAAATTCATAGAATGGTTCAGATATATTTTGTGCTGTCATATATGCTTTTAGTTTAGCATCAAACTCGGTTTTAAACTGCTCTTTTTCATTTAAATTTAATTTTATATAGAGAGTTAATTCATTAATTGCACGACTTAATCCGACATAGATAACACGAGTATATTCAGCAATTATTTTTTCACTTTCAGTTGCTTTTTCATCTTCTTTAACAAAAATTTTCGGTTCTTTTAACACATTAAGTTTATCAACACCATCTTCTTTTATTTCTCTTGAAAATGGTTCGACACCAACAATAACTTTATCAAATTCAAGACTTTTCGCTTTATGAATCGTCATTATTTTGCTGTTTTTAGTATAAATTTCACAAATCATCTTTTTTATAGTTGCATAAGTTAATTTTCTTATATTATCATGTATATTCTTATTATAATATTCTTCATTTTCTTTTGGTATCTTATATGGTTCTATAATTAACATTTCGGTTTCATTTAACCATAAATTTAGGTTGGTTTCAATATCTGTAAATGTTGTAGCATCTGTAATGTCATCAAAATGTTTTGCAAATGCTAACAAATTCTTGTAATATTTTTTTTGTTCATTTGATGGTTTTTTGATTTTTGATAAATCAAATATTTTTTCACAAGCAGATAAAATTCCCGAAAAAGATTTTTTATCCATTGATTCTTTAATATTTACAACCAATTTACATATCTCAAGCCAATCTTCGCTGTTTTGTTCAAGAGCATTTAATAAATCAACGCCTTGTACATATTGATAAGTATCTGCAATCGCTTTTAATGCTTTTTTTTGCTCACTTTCAATATCTATAAACAAAAAAGCTTCCATTGAACTTCTACAAAGAATTGCAGTTTTATTATCGAATTCAAATAAAGAATTTGGTTCGCTATCACTTGTATGTAAAACAATTTTAACCTTTGCATTTTTATCTTTATTCTTTTCGCAAGTCTGAATTGGTATTGCTGGATCTGATTGCCTTATGTAAGAACAAAAAGAAATAATATTTTGGGTGCTTCTTCTATTTCCCATAATTTTATAATCAAGTTGCTTTTGTGTTGTTTCAAAATTTTCAAATTCTAGATATGTCGCACCTTGAAAGGCATATATAGATTGTGCAAGATCGCCAATAACTCCCCACACTACATTTACATTATCTGCAAACAATTTTATTGTTTCATTTTGAATTGGATTTGTATCTTGGTATTCATCAACTAGCACATAAGGGAAACGGTAACGAAGTAAATATTTTATATGTTTATATTCTTTTATTAAGGCATATCCCCAATAAAGTATTTCATCAAAGTCTAACTCATTTGCTACTTGTAAAATGGTTGTTTTTATTGCTTTGCACTGTTCGTTATTATATTCTGTAGTTACATTTCCATTTCTATTTTTATGTTGAATTAAAACATTATTTTCAGGATTAAAAGGATAAGTATTAATAGAATCTATATTCCACAAACAACCACCAAGTTTGGTTTTTGTAAGATTATTTAATACCTCTTCACTAAACAAATTATCTTGTCGTTGTCGCAAGTTATCAATCAACTTTTCTTTTTTACACATCGCAAGTAAACTGTTGCCTTCTACTCGTGGTTTCAATTTTGTTTTAGCAGTTAATTCAATTCCGTATTTTGTTTTTATTTGATAAAGAAGTTGTTTCATACTGTCTTTCAATACGGCATCATATAAAAAACTATGAATAGTTGACACATAAACATATTTATTGTAATTTCCTAAACGCTGCTTAATTTCATCAGCAGCCGCATTTGTATATGTTATACATAAGATTTTTCTGCCATCTTTTTTAAGTTTTTCACTATGCTGGATAAGTTTTTTTATGTTTTCAATCAGTAAATATGTTTTTCCAGCACCTGGACCTGCAAAAACTCTAAAAGATTTTTCGTTTTCATAAATTTTTAAATCTGTATCAGAATTTATCTTAGTAAGATTATCTATTTCAATAGCCATTTTAATCCCTCCTCAATATAAGTTGGGACTTTTAGATATATGTCAGTATCTTTTTTCTGGGCTTCAATGGCTGGTTCAACCTTAATGTTGTCATCAGATGCTAAAATTAAAGCAAATTCACCTTTATTTTCTTTAATATAACTATAAAATAAATAAGTGAAAAATATTTTTTCAATTATTTTCTTTTTATCGTTATTTTGCTCCGTTTCGTATTTATTCCAAAATAAATCTAATATCCGTTTGACTTTTTCTTTTGTCTTAATATTATTTATGCTTTCAATATCATTGTGGAATTTTTGTATTGTTTTATTTGAAACAAAATTATTTAAACAATCAGGCAAGTTTGCAATTCTCATTAAATATTGATAATTTTTATCATTGTCAAAATTTTCAATAAATAATTCCGTTTCAAAAGTAGAACCATTTTTTTCTTGTGTAAACATTCTTAAACAATCTTGTTTCCGAAATTCTCTACTTATAAATTTTTGTATTTGCTCATTAACAAAAGTTGAATAGTTATCCAAATTATTAAGTTCTTCTTTCTTATCATCATTTGTTATTATATACTTAAAATCACAATCGCGAAAACATGCTACCCTTTTAGGTTGTCCTAAAAATACAGGAAAGAAATTATTAAAATTAATTCCCCCAACTTCAATTACTGTTATATGTTCGGTGGTTATATCTATTCCAAGTAGTTTTGACCACAATGGCATTGTTAATTTTTCAGCAATACCTTCAGTAAGAATAACCTTTGAAGAAAACAATAAATCGCAACGAGTAATATCTAAGAATTTTTCAAGATGATTTTGATAGTGCATTAAATTAGTTTTTGTTTCTTTAATAACCTTATTAAATTTAGCATCATCTTCACCGACTTCTTTTGTTAAAGCAAGAACATCTTTGACCTTCTCGTATTGAAAATTATTACCAAATCTAATGGTAGTTACATTTTTAGCTTCATCATCTTTTTTAGCATAGTTAAATAAAATCATATTACTAAATTTTGTTGAAGCAGAGATGTTTGGTGAATGAGTTGTAATTACTATCTGATTTTGTATATTTCGTTTATCATCCTTTTTAAGTTCTTCAATATACTTCATTAACTTATATTGCATATTCGGATGTAAATGTGCTTCGGGTTCTTCAATCAATAAAATATTATAATCGTTATCTTTCTTCTGCTTTATTTTATTTCTCATATATATGAGATTGCTATAGCCAAGTCCATTTTGTTTAGCAGGTAATGAATATCCTAAATCAACATCCTTAATTTCATAATGAAAATATCTTAAAAAATCACCATCAAATTCAAATGAAGAAACAAATTTATTTCTTCCATTTGTTATTCCCATACTATCTTGACCAATATCAATTTCTGAATTTATATCATCAACAACTTTTTCAAAATGTTTTTGTATGTCGTTGTTAATTTGTCTAGTCAAAACATCACAATTAATTACTTCAGATTCTTCAGATTCTTCAGTTTTTTCAGTTTTTTCAGTTTTTTCAGTTTTTTCAATCTCTTCAATTTTATTTTTAACATAAGGTTTAGAAACGTCTTCAATTTCATCTGTATGTCTTTCAGCAATTATATTTTCTATTTCGAAAATTTTAGTAGCATAAGTATCAGCGATTTGCATTTCATTTTCAAAATTAAAATATTCAGATTTATACTCTGATATAAAATTATTCAACTCTTTACAAAAATTATTTAAGTCTGTTATTCCATCCATTGATTTTTTATATTCATCTAAAAATTTGGGGTCTAATTCAAATCGCAATTCCACAATAGCGGAAAGGGTTGCCTTGTTACCTTCTTCGTTAATACCACCATTTTCATTATATTGCAAAAATTTTTCTAATTTTTCAAAGGCAGAATCTTCCTTATTAAAATCTATTATATGTTCAATCTCATATTTAATTTTTATAACAGGTGGATTTATTTTATAATTTTCAAGATTTTTATGTAAATTATTCATATTAAAATCATAAATAGTAAAAGATGGCGTATTTTGCAAAAAAGATATAACTTTCAAAATATTGGTTTTGCCTGAGTTATTTGCACCGATAATAACATTAAGTCCCTCTTCTAATTCAATGTCAGTTTCATAAAAATTTCTATAATTTTCAATATGTATTTTTTTTAAAAACATTTAATTTTTCCCTTTAATATTTGATACAATGAGTTTATCAAAAGATAATTATAAAGTCAAATTTAACACAAATATTATCCTATTTATCTTTGCCATTCGTTGTGGCTTATCGTAGCACAATTCTCGTTTAGGTCAACTGGTGAAAAATATTGCTTAAACAATTTAATATAAAAATAAGTCAGGTAGTAGTACCTGGCTTTTTTGTTTTTTAGTTAATCTTTATTTAAACTTAATAACAATACAATATTTTTTACTTTATCGTTGACTTAAACAAAAGAACTTTCATTTAGATTTACATTACCCAAATTGTTCTACTTTGCCACTGCCGAAAGGCGAAATCTAAATAGGAGGTTAAAAAGTGATTAAAGAAATTGAAAAAGAAAATTTAGATTATCAAAAATATTATCTTAAAGAATTTTCTTACTTTGATGGTGAATGTCATATCACCTTCAACATAGTTGACATCAATTTTGAGAAAAAGACAATAAATGTTGCTGTTACTAATCGTGGAAAGATAAGCGTAGTTGAATATGACTTATACCAAGATAATAATAGCGACTTTTTCTTTAAATATGGTGTTACATTTGACAAAATCGAAGTTAATGACTTTGAAACAATTAGAGATTAAAAGGAGAAAAATTATGAAATTAACTTTACAAAATATTAAAGAATTAAAACAAAATTCTAATAATGCGTTGACTAAAAGGGGTTGCAATTATGTTATTTCTCATTGGTGTGATTATGATAACAAAGTGAATATTTTTACTGATGTTTTAAATTATGGTTGCCAATCTGGTGTTGTCGGAGAATTGATTTATCACTCTGATACAACGGCATTTTACCAAAAATACAAAGAAGAAATAAACGAGTTGCTTTCCAATTTTATGAACGAAAGTGGTATTTACGATTTATCCAATTTATTTAGAGATAAATGGGACAAAGAAGACCCACTAATTAACGATTGCACAAATCAAAATTTACTTGCTTGGTTTGGCTTTGAAGAAACTTTACGAAACATAGGGCAAAATTTTGAGGCTCTACAAAATTATATTTAAGGAGAATTAAAATGAATAAAAAATTACAAAAAAATGAAGCGATTGAAAGAATGAAAATGCTGGATATTTATGAACCAGCAATAAGAGAATTTGAAAAAGAAAATGTTATTAATGTATCAGAATATGGTGGTATTTTATTTTGGCTAAATAATGAACAACAAAAAATTGTTAAAGAATTTGAAGAACATTATAATGCAGTTGTTTATCATCTAATTCACAATTACACAGAGTTTGGTGAACTATACTCACTTTTATATGTTTCAGAACATGAAGAAGAATGGGGCTACGATAAAGATGATATTAAACAACATTATGCTTGTGTTTATGTGAAAAATATTAATGATGATACCTGCTCAGAATTTGGAAGTATTGGAATAAAATCTCAATCTGGAGGCTTAGAAAGAGTATGTTAAAAGAAAAACAATATACATATTCAGTTATGCTTGATTGGTCAACTGATGATTGTAGCGATATTGAATTTATGCTTTTTAGCACTTACAAAAAAGCATTGAAGCATTTCAAAAAGTTGATAAAAGATGAATGTAATCCTAAAACAAGTTGGGTTGGTTTACAAGCCTTAAACGATAATGGTGAAGTAAATGATGGTTATGAATTAAATTGTTATTTAGACAACGCAAACGATAGCGATTTATGTTGGAATGTTCAAGATAAATATGATTACAACTACCACACTTTTATTTATTTAACAAAAAAGGAGATAAACTAATGAGCAATATTCAAAAGATGATTACCTCAAAGAATAAAAGCAAGCAGTTATTTGCATCAACTGTTTCAAATTTTAGAAATTTGCAAGGTTTTTATAGCCGATTATATAGAGATATAAACGAAATGAATAAAGAGAATTTTTTAGACTTATGCAAAGCAATAGT
>Ga0172378_10001534_pt1 | contig 21393 bp, 17 predicted proteins | sample GrowelOW332metaG_FD_119755 | JGI IMG/M metagenome (GOLD analysis project Ga0172378, IMG submission 119755) | Groundwater microbial communities from an aquifer near a municipal landfill in Southern Ontario, Canada - Pumphouse #3_1 metaG | ecosystem: Environmental > Aquatic > Deep subsurface >... | reverse complement strand
GCTGTTCTAATGTTTTAGCTTTAAGTTCTTCAAAATTTAAATCTTCCATAAACATTTGTCATTTGAGACCAAAGATAATATTTTTTTTCTTTGGTCGAATGACACAGTTTAATTTACGCTACCAGGGATTCCTTAAATTGAAGTCTTGAACTATTTGTTCCATCTTCATTTGCAATTTTCACATTATTATCTACAATCATATTTGTAGTTATATTAGCTGCAAACCACTTATTAATAGTCATATTTATTTGTACATCCCAGTAAAGATCTACATTTTTAGTATCCTCAAAATAATTTGTAAATAATTCCAGACGAGAATAAAGATTTATATTCTTGATAATTTCTCTCTTAACTTCAATTTTCATACTTCCTCCGAATTCTGAAAATAATTTATCTCCTTTACCATTTTCATCAACATCCACACCGAATGCTCCCTGATTGGCTAATTCATCATTAAGCACAAAAGTAGCTTTAAAAGAAGCAGGATTAAAACCAATAGTTATCCAAGGTTTAGGAATCCAAGTAGCACCAGCACCTAGTTGTAAATAGGCTGGAGAAAAGAATTTAGAAATGGTCGTTTTGGGATCTGTCTTATAATTATAACCATTTGTAAATTGTGTCTTAAAATCTCCAGATACACTTCCGTACAATGTTTTATTTATTGCTCGTCCATAAGTTGAAGAAATATACAATTTATCATTAGTTTTTTCTGTAGCATCATCGCCTCCTTTATCCAAACCATAAGCAAATTCAAATCTATTTTTCCATATATTTTTGCCTTTTTTGAGATCTGCAGAATAATTAATAAACACTTCTAAGCCCACATTATTTTCGCCTCCTGCTGTCCAATCTGAAAGACTTACTTGAGAAAGACTTAATCCAAATTGACCAGACTTAGTCCAACTTAAACTATCTTTTTTATTTTGAGCAAACAGGGTGCTTACACTAAATATCAACAAAAAGGTAAATAAAAAATTTCTTAATCTCATAATTATTTTTTTAGGTTTATTAATTCTTTTATAATCTCAATAGTTCCTTCCTGTCCACATCTTGATGAATTTATACACAAATCATAAGATGAGGAGGACCCCCATTCTTTATCAGTATAATAATTATAATATCCGGAACGTGTTTTATCAGCTTTCTTAAGAATTTCTATTGCTTTCCCCTCATCCACAGAATTTCTTTTTATAATAGTAGAAATTCTATCTTCTATATCAGCACATATAAAAACTCTAATTAAATCTTTGTTTTCTCTTAGTAAATAATCTGCACATCTACCCACAATGACACAACTACCTTTATTAGCTATCTTTCGAATAATTTCAGATTGAATTGAAAATAAAGACTCATTTGAAAGATATTCATTGGGATGGAAAGTCAATCCAGAAGTAGAAAAGCTTGAGGCAAGGGCATTTAATATACTATTACTTGGACATTCGTCAGCCTTTTCAAAAAATTCATCACATATACCACTTTCTTTAGAAGCTAAATTAATTATTTTCTTGTCATAGAATGGGACACCCAATTTCTTAGCCAAATTCTCACCTATATTCCTTCCTCCACTAGCATATTGACGACCTATCGTAAGAATAAATTTTTTCATACATTTAAATTTTTATTAATAATAAATTTTAAATTAAGAACATATATAGTCGCTACGCTCTCTCATAAACTTGCTTTAAACATAATCTCTGATAAAGTATATCTAACTTAGATTTATGTCCCTTTCATACTCTTGGCATATAATCAATCTCTTTAAGATTTCTTCTTAAAACATCCTCTTATTGAAATATATAGAGAACTTAATAACAATAATAATAAAATAATAGAACATATCAAAGATATATTATAACCTATTTTATTAATCTGGGGTTCAAAAGTCATTACAAGCTTATGATTTCCAGCTGGAATTATAGCACATCTAAGAATATAATTAGCCCTAAATAAAGGAAGCTCTTTACCATCTATACGAGCTTTCCATCCATCTGGATAATATATCTCGCTGAATACAGCTAATTGCTCAGAAGATGTAGAAGTCTTGTAAACCAATTTATTTACTGAATAATCCAATAATTTTATGGAACGATTAGGGTCATGTTTAAATTCCTTACCCTCCAATATATGCTTAAAATCATTCCCTATAATAGAAATATCTTTAATATTATATTCTCCCAAGGAAGTTATTTCTTCTTTAGGATCACTTACGCATACATAATCATCAGTAAACCATGCATTCCCAAAATTATTTGTATTCTTAAGTGCATAGGTATCACTCAATATAAAATATTTTGTATTAAGCATATTTAAAATCTGTAGAGAAGGCAGAACCTTTCTTAAATTATCTGGATTACCATCACTAGCCTTAAGAGCAACTCCCAGAGTACTAATTTCCGGAGCTATATAGTAATCTATAATATCCTGATATCTTTGAAGTTTTGCTGGACTATAACCTCCTATATTTTTATGGTAGTAACTAGGATGTGAATCATTAAAAGTATTTACAGTTAAATCAATTACTCTATAATCCAAAGATTCATCTTTAAGTATATCAACGTCCACTTTACGCTTTTGAAAACCTGAATCATATGTAGTTTTACTCATAAAATGTGAGTCATTAAGATATCTTTTACCAACACCCCATAAATCAAATATAATTAATAAAGCTAATATAGGCATTGCTCTTTTCATTTTCAATTTTCCAGAATAGGCAAACCAAGCTATCCCAGCTCCCAATAAGACATAAATTAAAGAACGTAAAGCATCCATACGCAATAAAGATTCCCTGTCCTGAACAATAGTATTTCTCAACCATTCAGGGAAACTAGCATCAGAGGGAGAAATAAAACTACCTGCAATACCTGGAAGAATTAAAAAGATAGCACAAAGGCCTCCAACAATTAGTACGGAATATTTAAATCCTGCTAAGATTTTAGCTTTATCTATTTCCTTATTTAATATCTTTCCTAATCCGTAAAAACCGAAAAGAGGTATTAAGAGTTGAAACAATACAAAAATCATTGATGGAACTCTAAATTTACTATAAAAGGGTATATAATTATAAAAGAAACTAGACATCCACATCATATTATGTCCCCATCCCAAAAGAAGAGCTAATACAGAGACAGCTACAACCCACCATTTTGCAGGACCAGTTATAACAAAAAGCGCCAATACAAAAAAGAAAATTGAAATAGCACCCATATACATAGGCCCAGCTGTAAAAGCTTGTTCTCCCCAATAAGTAGGCATATTACTAATGATACTCTTAGCCTTAGATTCTCCTGCATTTTGAGCTAAAAATTTATAAGTTTCAGAATTCTCTCTCAATTCGCTTGAAGAAGCTCCTCCCTTAAAATTAGGTATTAATAAGTTAAGTGTTTCGTCTATACCATAACTCCATTGAGTAGCATAATCCAATTCTAATCCCTTTTTTTTCTGGTTATTATCTTTAATTTCAGATCCTCCTCTCATTGTATATTTAGTATACTCCCATAACGGAAGCATTTTACTTGCGGTAGATCCTAGAGCTAAAAGCCCCATAAAAACTACTAAGGCTGAGACTTTTAAGAAATTAGTCAATAAATTTGACTTATAAGCAATATAAAATTCAGATAATATATAGAAAAATATAGCAATACCTAAATAATAAGTAATCTGAGGATGATTGGACAAGAGCTCCAACATAAAGGAAATACCAAAAAATACAGAACCTAATAATTTATTCTTCTTATAAGCATATACTACTGAAGCAAATACATAGGGGATAAAGGATATGGCCATCATCTTTGTAGCGTGACCAACCATTATTATCTGAAAATTATAAGCACAAAAAGCAAAAGCTATGGAAGACATAAGCTTGAGCCAGAAACTCATGCCTAGTACAGACATCAATAAATAGAATCCCATCATTGCTATTATCAAATCGGTAGCAGGATAGGGAAATATCTTTCTAATATTTTCGGCCTTTCTCAGTATATTACCCTCATTCTTAATTGAAATTGTGGTAGCAGGCATCCCAGAAAACATAGAATTTGTCCAATAAGCTATTTTTCCAGTAGATTTTTCATAATCACTTATTTCCTTATTAGCAGCAACCCAAGAAGTTCCATCTCCTTGGGAAAGCACTTTACCTTGAAACACTTTTGGGAAATATGCAAGCCCCAAAATTATAAATATTAATAACGCATATAAATCTGGTTTTATCTTTTTAAAAATTTCCATAATGTGTTTCATATAAATTACTTCATAAAATCTAATTCAGAATCAACTAATTTAAAAAACTTATCACCTCGTCTCACCTTATCGGGTACTGGCATAGAAAAAGTCTTACCCTTAGTAATAGTATCAACGGCAGTCTCTTCTTCTCTAAGTTCACTCACTTTAAAATTTTGAACTCCTGTGGTTGGTCCAGAAATAAGAATATCATCTCCCACATTTATATCGAAAGATTGTATCTTAAATTCTCCAACCCCTAATTTTGAAAAATAGTTAGTTACTTTACCTAATAATATCTTTTTCTTAGTTGCTCTTGAACCATAAACTTCACTCCATTCTCCTAGGCGTTGACCTAGATAATAGCCATCCCAAAAACCTCTATTAAAAACTGTAGATAAACGTTCCTTCCAATCTTTTATCTTAGCAGCACCATAAGTTCCATCAAGGTAAGAAAGAATAGCTTCATTATAGCATTCGCACACAGTTTTTACATATTCTCCAGGTCTAGCACGACCTTCTATTTTAAATACACGTACTCCGGCATCGGATAGTTTATTGATAAAACCTATTGTACATAAGTCTTTAGGAGACATAATATACTCATTCTCAATATTCATCTCCACCTCGCTATCTTTATCTTTAACATTATAAGCACGACGACAAATTTGCATACAAGCCCCCCTATTCGCAGAGGAGTTCATTTCATGCAAACTAAGATAACATTTCCCAGAAACGGCCATACAGAGGGCTCCATGAGCGAACATTTCAATTCTTATTAATTCTCCTTTAGGTCCTCTAAGGTCATTATCTATAATTTGTTGATGAATTTGAGCCACTTGATTTAGATCTAGTTCTCTAGCTAATACAACTACATCAGCATAAGCAGCATAAAATTTAATAGCATCATAATTAGTAATATTACATTGCGTACTTATATGCACTTCTACACCTATAGAATGGGCATATATAATAGCTGAAATATCAGATGCTATTATAGCAGTAATACCTGCTTCTTTAACACTATCTATAACCATGTGCATTTTATCTAGCTCATTGTTATAAATTATTGTGTTTACCGTAAGATAAGTCTTTATATTATTCTTTGAACAAGTTGAGGCTATATTTTTAAGATCTTCCAACGTAAAATTAGCCGAAGATCTAGCTCTCATATTCAATCCCTCCACTCCAAAATATATAGAATCTGCACCACCTTGTATAGCGGCATGCAACGACTCATATGACCCTACTGGAGCCATAACCTCAAAATCTTCTCTTTTCATATACTATATTGTCATTATTTCTTTTTCTTTGATGTCTAAGATTTTATCTACACTACTATTATATTTAACAGTCATCTCTTGTACAACATCCTCAGCATCTTTTTGTTCGTCTTCAGAAAGACCTTCTTTTACCATCTTTTTAAATTCATCTATAGCTTCACGACGAGAATTTCTAATACTTATCTTAGCTTCTTCACCAATAGATTTACATTGCTTAACTAAGTCTCTTCTACGTTCTTCTGTCAATACAGGAACAGTTATTCTAATCATTTCCCCATTGTTATCTGGATTAAAGCCCAAATTAGCTAGCATAATAGCCTTTTCTATGGGAACTATCATATTTTTTTCCCAAGGTTGAATTGCAATGGTTCTAGGATCTGGAACAGATACATTGGCAACCTGATTTAAAGGAGTTTCTGCTCCATAATAATCAACCTTAACCTCGTCTAATATTGATGCATTTGCCCTACCTGCTCTTAATTTACTCAACTCATATTCAAGATGTTTAAGTGAATTATTCATTTGTTCCTCAGCCTCATCTAAATACATTTTAACTTCTTCATTCATAATTTTAATCTTAAATGGATATAAACATAGTCATTAGCAAAGTTAAAATATTTATGCAAAATATCAAACCGATTTGAGATTATTATTTAATGTTTATAGTAGGAATTTAACCTTTCTAAATCCTCAGGAGTATCTACACCTATAGATTCGTGTTCTGTAATCTTAATCTTAATTTTATACCCGTTCTCCAACCATCTCAATTGCTCTAGAGATTCCTGTTTCTCTAACTCCCCTTGCTTTAACAAAGTTATTTCCTTTAAAACCTTTGGTCTGTAAGCATACATACCCACGTGTTTAAAGTAATCATGGCACTGAAGCCATTCAGATTGTTCCTTTCCTCTGCAAAAAGGTAGGGGAAAACGAGAAAAATAAAGAGCAAAATCATCTCTCCCAAACACCACTTTAACCTTATTAATATCCTGTAAGGTTTCTATATCCTCTATCTTTTTGGCAAGAGTAGCAATTTGAACTTTTTCATCCTTAAAACATTCTATTAGGGCTTGAATTTGCTCTGGGCTTATATTAGGTTCATCACCCTGTACATTTACAACCACATCAAATTCCTTTCCCAGTTTTTGAGAAACTTTTTGATAGGCCTCATAACATCTATCCGTCCCACTAGGATGAGAAGAAGATGTCATTACAGCCTTACCATTAAATTTCTCAACAGCATTAAATATTCTATCATCATCTGTAGCGACATAAACATCAGACCCAACTTTGGAGGCTGCCTCAAATACATGTTGTACCATTGGTTTATTTCTAATCAAAGCTAAAGGTTTACCTGGGAATCTTGTTGAAGCATATCTGGAAGGAATTAATATCAGTGTTTCCATATCATTATATTTTATATTACACAATCTTTAAACTTAAGAACAAATGTACAAAAAAAAACAGAGTTAAAAATTAATCTAACTCTGTTTATATATCAATAAGAATTTAATTTATTTGGTATCGTAAGCCCATTTAATATAAATAGCTCCCCAAGTAAATCCAGCTCCAAAAGCAGCTAATATTATATTATCTCCTTTATGTAATTGTTTTTCATACTCATACAAGCATAATGGAATTGTAGCAGAAGTAGTATTACCATATTTCTGTATATTTACCATAACTCTCTCTGGAGGAATTCCCATTCTCTCTCCTGTTGGAAGAATTATACGTAAATTAGCTTGATGAGGTACTAACCATGCTACATCATCTGGTTTTAAACCATTTCTTTTCATAATATCTACAGAAACAGAAGACATACCAGTAACAGCATACTTGAACACATATCTACCATCTTGATAAATATAATGTTCTCTATTTTTTACAGTTTCTTCAGTTGGAGGATACAAAGATCCACCAGCTTTCATATACAAGTGATCAACACCTGAACCATCTGATTTTAACAATTGATCTATAACACCATTTTCTCCAAATTCTGGCTCCAATAAAATAGCAGATCCTGCGTCTCCAAAAAGAGGACAAGTTGATCTATCAGTATAATCGGTAATTGCAGACATTTTATCAGCTCCCACAAGAATTACTTTTTTGTATTTTCCTGTCTCAATAAATTGAGAAGCTGTTGCTAATCCAAATAAAAAACTAGAACAACCAGCATTCAAATCATATCCCCAAGCATTCTTAATACCAACCATATTTGATATAATTTGTGCATTTGCAGGAAAGTGATGATCTGGAGTTACGGTAGCACAAATAATCAAATCGATTTCTTCAGGTTTAGTACCTGTTTTCTTTAGTAAATCTTTTACGGCTTCTGCACCCATAAATGCACTTGCCTTTGTCTTATCTTTTAGTATTCTTCTTTCTTTAATACCTACACGAGTTGTTATCCATTCGTCATTAGTATCAACCATCTTACATATTTCCTCATTATTTAGTACGTAATCAGGAACATATGCGCCAACTCCGGTTATTACGGCTCTTAATTTTTCCATAGAAATAACATTTAAATACAAACAAACTTAGCCCCTAATTATTATTAGAAGGCCAAATTGTAAAACTTGATCAAAAATTTAAAAAACTAAGCAACAACGTTCTTTTCTATTGCTAATTTGCCTCTATAATAACCACATTCTGGACATACCGTGTGATATTTTACTGCTGCTCCACAATTAGAACATTTAACAACACCATTTACTGATATTGCATCATGAGTTCTTCTCTTATTTCTTGACATCTTCGATGTTCTGCTTTTAGGATGTGCCATCTTTTCTTATTTTTATTCGTTATTAATTAATTTCTTTAATTCATCCCATCTGGGATCTGTAGCTTCTTCCGCTATTATATAATCGTCTAAAATTTCGTTCATATCCTTATCACAATCACCATCCTTGTGAACAACTTTCATAGGATAGTTTAATATGTAAGTTTCATAAAGATACAAACTAGTATCTATATAATCATCATTAGGGTCGACAACAACAAAATCATCATTATTACCTTCCTCTCTTTCACTTTCTACAATAAAAAGCTCTGTCTTACCATGAATTGGAACATCTACATCTCCCAAACAATAATCGCAAGAACCTATTACTCTACCGTCTAACTCTATATTAAGCTCCATAAGCAAAGAGGTCTTTTTAAGACGAACATGTGCATCGATATCACCCTTAAAGCCCTTTGTCATCTCAAAATGCTCAAAGAAATCTGAATCTAACTTATACTCAAACTGATGCTCTCCTTCGGATAAGCCTCTAAATGCTATTTTATATTCTCTTAACTTATTCACTATGTATCTGCATAAAGTAAAACTGCGCAAAGATATAAAAATTTTAATTATTGTGTTCTGAAAATCCCCATTTTTTACATATTTAACATATCTTAACGATACTATAAGTCTTTTAAGCTAACTAAAATCTTTATTTTCTATATTTTTCATTCACCTCATTTACTATATTAAGATAACTAATATATCTTGTTTCACTAATTACGTCTTTATTAACAGCTGCTAGTACGGCACAACCAGGTTCATGAGTATGAGTACAATTATTAAATCTACAATTTTTAGATTCTGCAAATATTTCAGGAAAATAATGAGAAACCTCTTCTCTCTTTATTCCTATTATACCATAACTTCTCAAGCCTGGGGTATCAATAATATTACCTCCTCCTTTTAAAGTATACATCTCAGCAAAGGTCGTCGTATGCTTACCTGAATCGTGAGAAGTTGAAATTATATTAGTCTTTAAATGTAAATCAGGTTCTATATAATTAACCAAAGTAGATTTACCCACTCCAGACATACCTGACAAAACAGTCATTTTATCTACTAGTAGTTCTTTTATCTCTTGAGTTCCTTCACCAGTAAGAGCTGAGGTTTCAATACATTTATAACCTATACTTTCATAAATCATTTTTAGACCTCCAGACATAGCTCTATCTTCCTCATCATATAAATCCACCTTATTAAATATTAATACAGCAGGTATTCCATAAGCCTCCGCCATTACTAAAAATCTATCCATAAATACTGTAGGTGTCTCCGGATGTCTTATTGTTACAATCAACAAAGCCATATCTACGTTCGAAGCTATAATATGAGCTTCCTTAGATAAATTTACTGACTTACGTATTATGTAATTTCGCCTTTTGTGTATATTAGTAATAACATTACCATTTTTACTAATATCCACATCCACGACATCTCCTACTGACACAGGATTAGTTAGACGTATTCCCTTTATACGAAATTTTCCTCTAATATTACATTCAAGTACATTTCCTTCATCAAAGCGAACAGAATACCAACTTCCTGTGGATTTAACAACTATCCCTGTTTTCATTCTTTTCCTATTAGTTTCGTGATAATATTTGTAAGTCATTGAGTATAGCGAGATTAAAATTTCAAACACGCCAGCTTTTCAATCCTTTGGGGACAAAAGTAACAAAATTAGTGGAATAAGATTAAAGGATATATCAAAAAAAAATGTATTTTTGCTGATTGAGAATAATAAAATCTAAAAAAGTTAAGAAAATGAAGAATAATATTGAAATCAAACCTAATATTTTTTGGATAGGTGCAAACGATAGGAAAAAAGATACTTGGGAGAATTATTGGCCTCTTCCCAATGGCATGGCATATAATGCTTATGTAATAAAAGACGAAAAAATAGCACTTGTAGAGTGTATGGATAAAGACTTCTATGAAGATTACATAGAAAATATAAAATCTATAACAAAAGGACAAAAAGTAGATTACTTAGTAATTAATCACGTTGAGCCTGACCATTCAGGTGCAATAAAAGATTTGATAAGGGAATATCCTGAAATCCAAATTGTTGGTAATAAAAAAACATACAAAGAATTAACACAATTCTATGGAGAACTAAATAATTTCTACGAGATAAAAGACAAAGACATAATAAATCTAGGTCAAAAAAGTCTCACCTTTTATATGACTCCAATGTTACACTGGCCAGAAACAATGATGACTTATCTTAATGAAGATAAGATATTATTTTCATGTGATGCCTTTGGTTCTTATGGAACAAACAATGGAGGAATCTTCGATGACCAAATGAATTGGGATTATTTAGATGTAGAAGTTCAAAGATATTATACAAATATCGTAGGTAAATATTGTGCTAACACTCAAAATGCCCTTAAAAAACTAAAAGACGTTGAAATCAGTCTTATCTGTCCTTCACATGGTAGAATATGGAGATCTCATATAGATGAAATAATTGCTAAATATGACAAATGGAGTAGTTATAACACAGATAAAGGGGTTGTAATAGCTTATTCAAGTATGTACGGGCATACAGAACAAATGGCAGATATAATTGCTCATTTCCTTGTGGAATATGGTATTAAAAATATTAGAATTTACGATGTATCAAAAGTTCATCCTTCTTATATCATAAACGATTTGTTTAACTTTAAGGGAGCCATCTTTGGAAGTTGTTCCTATAATAATGGTATCTTCCCTATGATGGGTGCACTACTTGAAAAGATTGAAAATGTAGAAATCAAAAATCATTATTTTGGATATTTTGCAAATAAATCATGGGCAGGTGGAGCAGCAAAGAGACTTAGTAAATTCCAAGATAAGATGAAATGGCAAGGCGTTGAAACATATTGCGACACATTTGGAACTCCCGAATCAGAGGATATAGAACTTTGCCGAAAAATTGCAAAAGAAATGGCAGATAAATTAAACTCAGATTTTCCTGAATAGATAGAACTATAAATAAACTTAAAACCCACACAGGTACATTTAATGTCCTTGTGTGGGTTTATTAATTAAATGTTAAATTTACATTTTTCCTACTAAAATGTAATATACGTATTGCAATTACAGAAAAATGGCTTATATTTGCTAAAATTTATAACGTTAGCACAGACAAACATACATGTACAAATTAATAGAGACACATAATGCGCTACTCAGATTAACCGAAAATACCATTAGAAGAGGTTTGATGGATAAGATTAATCATGAAAGTCGTATGATAGCAATAAAAGGAGGACGAGGCGTAGGTAAAACTACATTTTTACTTAACTATGGGAGAGAAAGATATGGAACAACTCGCAAGTGTCTTTATATAAACATAAACAACCTTTTTATAGCTAGTAATGGTCTATATCACTTTATAGAACGCTTTAATAAACTAGGAGGAAAGGTTCTACTACTTGACCAGATACATAAATATCCTAATTGGGATATAGAAATCAAAAAAGCATATAATGATTTCAAAGACATAAAGATAGTATTTACCGGATCATCAATTTTAAGAATTAGAAATAATCCTGCACTAGTAGGAATAGTAGATATGTATAATCTAAGTGGATTTTCATTTCGCGAATATCTAGAAATAGAAACAGGACACAACTTCCCAACTTATACTTTTGATGAAATTATAAATAATCACAAAGATATTGCCGAAGACATACTAAACAAAGTTCATCCTTTAGCTTATTTTGAAGATTATTTAAAATATGGATACTATCCCACATACATTTCAAAAGGGTCTTATATTGATTCTTTATTGAAAAATATAAACCTTACACTAGAATTTGACATACCTTACATAAATCAAATAGACCTTAATTGTTTAATAAAACTCAAGAAGCTCCTATTTTATATAGCAAATGGACCAAATTCTAATATAAATGTTAGTAAATTAAGTAGTGCAACAGGAATTGCACGAGCAACAGTCCTTAACTACATATATTATATGAGGGATGCAAGACTAATCACTATCATTCAAGAACCTGATGAAGAGGATTCTTCAAGTAAAAAACCTAAAAGGATTTTCACTCAGAATCCTAATTTACTCCACTCTATTTGTTTAGAGAATATTGCCAAAGGAACTGTTATAAATTCCTTCTTTTTAAGTCAATTATTTATGGAAACACAAATAAATTATACGAAAGAAGCAGACTTCCTAATAAATGGGAAATACAAAGTAAACATAGTAGGTGAAAACGACATAATTAAATCAAAAAAGAATATTATAAGATTCAAAGACATGCTAGAAAAAGGTAAAGGAAATGAAATTCCCCTATGGCTAGCTGGATTTGTTTACTAGAAATAGAGAGTTGATAAACTAAAATTTGGATATAAAATCTTTAAAAAATGGCTAAAGAAAAAAAATTTATTACTTGTGACGGTAACTGTGCAGCTGCTCATGTAGCATATATGTTCAGTGAAGTGTCATGTATCTATCCTATTACTCCATCTTCAACGATGGCAGAATATGTAGATGAATGGGCTGCAGCAGGAAGAAAAAATATCTTCGGAGAGACAGTTCAAGTAGAAGAAATGCAGTCTGAAGGTGGTGCTGCAGGAGCCGTTCATGGTTCTTTACAAGCGGGAGCTTTAACAACAACATTTACAGCATCTCAAGGACTTCTTCTTATGATCCCTAACATGTATAAAATTGCAGGAGAATTACTTCCTTGTGTAATACATGTAGCTGCTCGTACTTTGGCATCTCAGGCTCTAAGTATTTTTGGTGATCACCAAGATGTAATGGCTTGTAGACAAACAGGATTTGCAATGTTAGCTGAAGGTTCAGTACAAGAAGTTATGGACCTATCTGCTGTTGCTCATCTTGCTACAATAAAAACAAGAATACCTTTTATCAATTTCTTTGATGGATTCCGTACTTCACATGAAATCCAAAAGATTGAGATGTTAGAAAATGATGATTTAGCACCTTTAATTGATCAAAAAGCTTTATCAGAATTCCGTTCTCGTGCCTTGACACCTGAAAATCCCGTAATGAGAGGTATGGCTGAAAATCCTGACCATTTCTTCCAAGCTAAAGAAGCCGTTAACTCTTTCTATGAAACTGTTCCTGAAACAGTTCAAGCATACATGGATGAAGTTAGCAAAATAGTTGGTCGTGATTATCATTTATTCGACTATTATGGAGCAGAAGATGCAGATCGTGTAATAATAGCAATGGGATCTGTAACAGAAGCAATACGTGAGACTGTAGATCACTTAACTGCAGAAGGTGAAAAAGTTGGATTAGTTGCTGTTCGTCTATATCGTCCATTCTCAGCTAAACATTTCCTTAATGCAATTCCTAAAACCGCTAAAACAATTGCTGTTTTGGATAGAACAAAAGAATCTGGAGCTAACGGAGAACCATTATACTTAGATGTAAGAAATGCTTTCTACGAAAAAGGCGATTCTCCTATCATCGTTGGTGGTAGATACGGACTAAGTTCAAAAGATACTACTCCAGCTCAAATCTTAGCTGTTTACGAAAATCTTCAAATGTCAATGCCTAAAAACGACTTTACTATAGGTATAGAAGATGACGTAACATTTACATCCCTTCCTGCTAAAGAGGAATTCCCTATAAATAGTAAAGGTTTATTCCAAGCTAAATTCTTTGGTTTAGGATCTGACGGTACAGTAGGAGCAAACAAGAACTCTGTAAAAATAATTGGAGAAAGTACTAACAAATATTGTCAAGCATATTTCCAATACGATTCTAAAAAATCTGGAGGTTTCACTTGTTCTCACCTTAGATTCGGAGATGAACCAATACGTTCTACCTACTATGTAAATACTCCAAACTTTGTAGCATGTCACGTTCAAGCATATCTTCATATGTACGATGTACTAAAAGGTTTACAAAAAGGTGGATCATTATTACTAAACACTATATACGAAGGAAAAGATCTTGCAGATAAACTTCCTAATAAAATAAAGAAATATTGTGCTGATAATGATATTAAACTATATTATATCAATGCAACTAAAATTGCACAGGAAATTGGTCTTGGAAATAGAACAAATACTATACTTCAATCAGCATTCTTCCGTATAACAGGAGTGATTCCTGTAGATCAAGCAGTTGAACAAATGAAGAAATTCATAGTTAAATCTTATGGCAAAAAAGGTCAAGACATTGTAGATAAAAACTTTGCTGCCGTAGATAGAGGTTCAGAATATGCTATGCTAGAAATTGATTCTTCTTGGTCAGAATTAGAAATAGAGAAAATAGAAAACAAGGGTGATTCTAAATTCATTGCCGAAGTTGTACGTCCTATACTAGCTCAAGATGGAGACTTATTAAAAGTATCTGCATTTAAAGGAATAGAAGATGGAACATGGCCAGCAGGAACTGCTAGCATTGAAAAACGAGGTGTATCACCTTTCGTTCCTGAATGGAATTCTGATAATTGCATACAATGTAATAAATGTGCATATGTTTGTCCTCACGCATCTATACGTCCATTTGTATTGGATGAAAATGAAGCCAAAGGATTTGAATCTGAAACACTGGAGGTTAAAGCTCCTAAGGAAATGAGAGGTATGAGTTTCCGTATACAAGTAGACGTTATGGACTGCTTAGGTTGTGGTAACTGTATTGACGTATGTCCAGGAAACAAAAATGGTAAAGCTCTAAAATTCAGTAGCTTTGAAAGTCAAAATGGTCAAACAAAAAATTGGGATTATCTTAGCAAAAATGTTAAAACTAAACAAGATTTAGTTGATATCAAATCAAATCCTAAAAACTCTCAATATGCAACTCCACTATTCGAGTTCTCTGGAGCATGTGCAGGATGTGGTGAAACTCCTTACGTTAAATTAGTATCTCAATTATTTGGAGACCGTCAGATCATCTCAAATGCAACTGGTTGTTCTTCTATTTATTCAGGTTCTGTTCCATCTACTCCATATTGCAAAAACGACAAAGGACAAGGTCCAGCTTGGGCTAACTCTTTATTTGAAGATTTCTGCGAATTTGGATTAGGAATGGAAGTTGCTAACGAAAAAATGCGTGAGCGTTTATCTAATGTTATAAGTGATGCTTTAGCTAAAGAAGAACTTCCTGAGGAATTGAAATCTTTATTTACTGAATGGTTAGAAAACAAAGACAATGCTGAAATTACTAAAGCTGTAGCTCCAAAAATCAGAAAAGCTATAGAAGACTGCAAGACAGCTAACTGCAAAGTTAAAAGCCAAATAGGTGAACTTTCTCAATATCTTGTAAAACGTAGTCACTGGATTATAGGTGGTGATGGTGCTTCTTACGATATTGGTTTCGGAGGTTTAGATCACGTTATAGCTTCAGGTAAAGACATAAATATTCTTGTACTAGATACAGAAGTTTATTCAAACACAGGAGGTCAAGCTTCAAAAGCTACACCAATGGGTGCTATTGCAAAATTTGCTGCTTCAGGAAAGAGAATACGCAAAAAAGACTTAGGTCTAATTGCAACTACTTATGGTTATGTTTATGTTGCTCAAATAGCAATGGGGGCTAATCAAGCTCAAACTTTAAAAGCTATAAGAGAGGCAGAAGCTTATAATGGTCCTTCATTAGTTATTGCTTATGCTCCATGTATTAATCATGGTATCAAAAAAGGTATGGGTAAAACTCAAGCTGAAGAAGCAGAAGCTGTTGAATGCGGATATTGGCATCTATGGAGATTTAATCCTACATTAGAAGAAGAAGGAAAGAATCCATTCACTTTAGATTCGAAAGAACCTAAATGGGATAATTTTGATACTTATCTTAAGGGTGAAGTTCGTTTTGCCTCAGTTATGAAGCAATATCCAAAAGAAGCTGAAGGATTATTCCAAGCTGCTAAAGATAATGCTCTATGGAGATACAATAACTACAAACGTCTTGCTAACCAGAAATGGGATGTTGAAGAATAAATTCGACAAGACATATAGTTAACTCAAAAATAAAATCCAGGACATTATTGCCCTGGATTTTATTTTATATAACAACATTCCAATAATAATAAAAAACAGCTCTCCCGAACTGTTCTTATACCATAATAGGAATATTGATTTTTTAAATAGATTAATCAAAGATAGATTTTAAACAAGCTTATACTAAAGTATAACAAAATCGGTTATCTAGACTTTCTCATAAAGATATCCCATATTTCGAATGCAATTGAATTATAAGCAACAAGGTATTATTCCTTTTCGTTCTTATTTAATGTTACTAAAAAATCAGCAGTAGAAACATTTAAAGCCAAAGGGACATTATTCAAAACGCAAGTTCTTATCAAAGTTTGAATATCGTGTTCATGTCCATGAGGAGTAGAAGCATCGATTAAAAAAATAACCTCATCAACCTTACCCTCTAAAATTTTGGCAGCTAATAATATATCTCCTCCATTGGGACCATGTCCAAAAGCTTCAACTTTTAAATCTAATACAGAATTTAGTAATTCGGAGGTATTAGATGTACCTATTAAATGACATTTCTTTAAGTCATCTATGTGTCTTTTTACCCAAGCCAGCATTATATCTTTTTTCTGGTTATGAGCAACTAGTGCAATTGTTTTCATTGTTTTTATATTTTGTTTGTGTGACAGTTTACCTATAAAAAATAAATTTATCTACTACAATAATAATCAAAATTATTGAACTTTATAATAAATTATTCATATAATTGCAAAATAGAGGTTAAAATTAAAACAATAGTAGCAATAACTTAACATTTAATTATCTTTACCTGGATAAGATATAATTGACAACTAATATAATTTTAAGACATATACATAATTTAGAAACATTATGATCTACTTCAAAGGAGCCAAAGCAGACTCAATAGAATATAAGTACAATATAGATGTATTAACAAAGAGTTTTCCTAGTGACGAATATAGAGACCTAAAAGAACTAAAGTACTATAACAAACAAAAGGACAACTTTATCTGCTATACAATAATATCAGCAAGAAATAATATAGGAATAATACACTATTGGGATTTTAAAGCTTTTATATACATTGAACATTTTGCAATAGAGGAAAAATTTAGAAACCAAAAGCTGGGAACAAAAGTTATACAAGAATTTATTCAGAAGGTAAAAAAAAATATAGTATTAGAAGTAGAACTACCCAAGGATGAACTATCTCAAAAAAGGGTAGAATTCTATACTCGATTAGGATTTAACTTACATTACAATAAATATGTACAACCTCCTTACAAATCTGGTTCAAAATCTCTAGAGATGAAATTAATGACTTATGGAGATATAGATATACTTAAAAAATTTCCTAAAATTGTAAAAACAATCTACAAAGAAGTCTATAATCAAGACATCATAAACATACCTCAATAACACAGGACAAACATGAACACAATAACAACACGAAACTATAATAACACAAGACTTATAATAACACAAGAATAGCTATAACATTAACAGACAATAACACAATATCAACAAGAACACAAGACTCATAACAACACAAGAAAGATAATTTCTATATGCATGTTAAATTATAAAAAGAACAAATGAATAATAATAAAATAATATCCCTTGTAACTATAATTTTTTGTATATTAACGTCATGTACAATAAAAAAAGAGAAATTTATGAATTACAAAAAATACGCACTTATAGACCTTCATCTTCATATAGATGGTTCACTACCAATTAATACTATAATTAAGTGTGCCCAAATAGAAGGTATTACCCTTCCAACAGAAGACACCACAGAACTAAAAAAATATCTTACAGTAAGTGAAAATTGTACAGATTTAAATGAATATCTCGTATGTTTTAACCTTCCTATTTCAGTTATGCAAAGTAAGAAGAGCCTTTTTTTGTGCGCTTATGATCTAGTAAAAGAATTAAACTCTCAAGGATTAATATATGCAGAACTACGTTTTGCTCCCCAATTTCATTGCGAGAAAGGACTAACTCAAGACCAGGTTACTAAAGCTGTAATAGAGGGGATGAGGAGAGCTGAAAGTGAAACAAAGATTAAGACAAATTTAATTCTTTGCTGTATGAGGGGTAATAAAATAGAAAAAAATATACAAACCTTAGAAATTGCCAGAAAATATTACAAAAAAGGGGTAGTTGCTATAGACCTTGCCGGTGCAGAATCCCTATTCCCAACTTCTGACTACGAGAACCTCTTTAATAAAGCCAAAGAATTAGGACTTCCTTATACCATACATGCAGGAGAAGCAGATGGAGCAAAGAGTATTACAAGCGCCTTAGATTTTGGGGCCCTGAGACTTGGACATGGCATAAGAAGTTTAGAGTCTCAGGATATTCTAAAAAGAGAAGAAAAGGATAATATAATCTTAGAACTTTGTCCTACTAGTAATTTGCAAACAAAAACAGTATCATCCTTAAAAGATTATCCCATTGCTAAATTTATCAAAGCAAACGTACTATGTACTATCAACACAGATAATATGACAGTATCAGGCACCTCTCTAGAAAATGAATTTAAAAAACTATTTGAAGCCAAACTAATAGACAAAGATATAGCTAAACAATTGGTACTAAATTCCATTCAAGCTGCATTTATCAATAAAACAGAAAAAGAGGAGCTCCTTAAGAAAGTAAGATACAAACTCAATTATAAACAAAGGAATTAGTAGAAAGCAGATACACTTTCCTCCTCCCCATATTGTTCAGGATAAATAACAATAATACTACAATGAGAAAAATATTCATCAACATAGTATGGAATACGTGAGAATGAATTATCATAAGATAAACTAGACTGACGTGAGGCTATGATAATCATAAGTCCATCTTTATTTACAATTGAGGAAATATTATGGAGTTCAACCAGCTCTTTGGAATTATCTCTAGCTTTAAAATCTACTTTTACGTCAAAATCTAGTTCATCAATAACATCTTGTATAAAAGGAATTGTTTCTGAATAAACAATAAATTGTAGTACACAAGAGGCTTGTTTGGCAATACAACAAACTCTATCCACCCATTTTGAGAAACCCGATTCAAATTCAGCTCTTAGAGGAACAGCCACCGTTATTTTCTTAAAAAGGGATGGAGGTATAATACAACGTACAATTAATATTTCTCTATTAGATTCCAATATAAGATGCTCTGTCATATAACCCCAGAAATTTCCTGTCATCTTTTTCTTATAATGTAAACCAATTACTAAATCGGATACATTTTGTTCCTTCATAGTATGAATAATTCCAGATACTATATTTGTACTAACTCTATTTATTAATAACATGTTAACATCCATAGAAGATGCTATATTAGCTGCATCTTCTAAATATTTTTTAGATTGTTTATGCTTATCATTGTCCACATCTTGCACATTTGTAACATGTAAACCAATTAGAGTATTACCCTTAATATTATTAAAAATCATTAATGCCAAATTTGTCAAATAATCTACACTCCTAGGATTAGAATAAGTTACAAGAATATGTTCTTCTTTACTTACCCTTCTATCAATATTTTCAGAACTCAAAGCAATTCTTCGTACAGCACTTTCTGTAAAAAGAGAACTAATAACACAAGAAACTAATATCAAAACAACTATGGCATTCAACATTTCGTCATTCACAAGATATTGTCCAGGAGATATTTCCAATTTTGTACCCACTAAAGCAATAGCTAAAGCTCCTGCTGCATGAGCATTGGTAAGTCCAAATAACAAATGTCTCCCTACAGCATCAAAACTAAATATTTTTTGAGTAAACCAAGCAGCTAACCATTTGCCAAGAGTTGCAACAATAATTAAAACCGAAATAAAAATAGCTACACTCAATTCCGAAAATAAGACCTTGATATTTATTAACATTCCAACTCCTATCAAAAAATAGGGTATAAACAAAGCATTACCCACAAATTCTATTCTATTCATCAAAGGACTCAATCTAGGAACTTGTCTATTTAACACTATACCAGCAATAAAAGCTCCAAAAATACCATCCATACCTGCTAATTCTGCTAGACCAGCACTTAAAAATAACATAGTAAGAATAAAAATATATTGAATAACATTATCTGCATAATACTTTAAAAACCAAGCAGAAATTCTAGGAAAAACGAAAAACATTAAAATTATATAGACTGAAAATTTTACTATAAAGAACAACCAAAATATGAGTCCATTATCAGCTGAAAAGATTCCAGATAATACTGCCAATATTAGCAAAGAAACAAAAAGCGATACAATAGTAGCCCCTATGGATATCACAACAAGAGGATTTCTCGTCTGTCCATACTTACTAACAATGGTATAGGCAACCAAAGTATGAGACCCAAAAATACTACTAATTAGTACAGCTTGTAAAAATAACATATCCAATAAGCTCACACAGACAAGCAAACTCAATAAAAAGGGAATGACAAAAGTAATAAGTCCAAATAATACACTCTTCTTTAAATGCTTCATCAAACCATCTAAATCCATCTCTAGTGCGGCAAGAAACATAATATAATATATTCCGACATGTCCAAATTGTTCAAAACTATTATCTCTAACCAATATATTAAATCCGTTTTGCCCTATTAGAATTCCAGCCATAATCATTCCCAATAGGTGAGGAATTTTCAATTTTTCAAGTAGTATAGGGGCAAATATTATAATAGTAAGTACAATAAAAAATATCCACGTATAGTTTCTTATAGGAAGAGTCATATTTAATAATAATATATTTATCATAAGCTTATTACTTTAATAATTAGAACCCTTACAAATATAATAAAATTATTTATTTATCATTATAAACCTATTAGATATCCTTATATCTGTTAAAAAAATTAATCAAATATGAGGCATAAGGGTCTGGTTGACCTTGTTTGTAAATAATATAGAAAATTCTACTTATATCTACACCCTTTACATCAATTATACGCAATTTCCCAGATGCCAACTCATTTCTTATGCTATATACAGAAAGTAATGCACATGAATCTGTATCATAGTTCAAATAATTTTTTATTCCCTCCGTTGAACCAAGTATCATTTTGATATGCAAAGAATCTGGATTAATACCACAATTCTGCAAATCCTTGCGAATTATATGTTCCGTACCTGAACCTTTTTCTCTAAAAATAAAATTTTGTTTACAAAATTCATCAGCATCTAAT
>Ga0172378_10001531_pt1 | contig 21424 bp, 18 predicted proteins | sample GrowelOW332metaG_FD_119755 | JGI IMG/M metagenome (GOLD analysis project Ga0172378, IMG submission 119755) | Groundwater microbial communities from an aquifer near a municipal landfill in Southern Ontario, Canada - Pumphouse #3_1 metaG | ecosystem: Environmental > Aquatic > Deep subsurface >... | reverse complement strand
TTTCGCTTTAGTAGCTTTAGCTGCTCTTTTATTAGAATTAGTTATGAAATTATTTAAGGCAAGGAGGATATTATGATACATTTCGCACAGATACATTATATTTTTCTTTTATTACTTATTCCTGTTTTTTTCATTTTATATGGAATAATGAGAAAAATAAGGATGAAGAGAGTAGAGAAATTTGGAGAACCTAAAATGGTGGAAAAGTTGCTTCCTAATTCTTCTAAGAAAAAAGGATGGGTTAAATTGTCATTTTTTTCTTTAGCTTTTTTCTTTTTCGTAATCGGTTTGGCGCGTCCTCAAATAGGAGCTACTCTTAAAGAAAAAGAACAGAAAGGAGTGGAGATAATGATAGCGCTTGATGTGTCGAATTCAATGCTAGCTCAGGATTATACTCCAGATAGATTAGAAAGAGCTAAATTAGCTATTTCGAAACTTGTAGATAAATTACATGATGACAGGATAGGATTAATAGTTTTCGCTGGGCGTTCTTTCGTTCAATTACCAATCACGACAGATTATGTCTCTGCTAAAACTTTTTTGAGTACTATCTCTACTAAATCTATTCCTGTGCAAGGTACAGACATGGAAGGGGCTCTTAAGACGGCTGTCAGAAGTTTTAGTCTGCAGGATAAGAACTCAAGGGCTATAATTATGATTACTGATGGTGAAAATCATGAAGGAGATCCAGTATCGGTAGCTAAGGATGCTGCTAGTATGGGAATTAGGGTATTTACTATAGGTGTAGGATCTTCTCAAGGACAGCCTATTCCTATGGATGGCGCTTTATTGAAAGATAAAGATGGTAAGATAGTCGTTACTAAACTTGATGAGAAGACCTTGATAAATATAGCTAAAGCAGGTAATGGTGAATATGTTAGAGCTGGAAAAACAGAGTTCGGACTAAATCCTGTAATAAATGAGATTAAAAATATGGACGGCGAGAAATATAAATCTCAAGTTTTCGAAGAGTATGATGAGCAATATATGTATTTCTTTGGTTTGGCTTTATTATTTTTATTATTAGAAATGATGATTAGAGAAAGAAAAAATAAAAAGTCTTTATTTGGAGGCGCCAGCGGAACGAGAGCTTGGTCTATAATGTTAGTTTTATTAATAATACCATTTACTGCGACAGCTCAGAATATTAACCAAAATGGTGGTAATGTTACAAATACTGGTAATCAACAGGTCTCTCAGGAGAAACAAAATAAGGATGTTAGTAAGTCTGTTATACAACAACATGTTAAAATAAATAAAAAAGGTCAGAGGTCTTTAGTGGATACTAAAGAAGTGCGTTCTGGAAATCGTTCATTTAAAAAGGCTGCATATAAAAAGTCAGAAATAGATTATAAAAGGGCTCTTCTGAAAGATTCTTTATCTGTTACAGCTAATTATAATCTAGGAAATACTTTGTATAGAATGAAGAATACTGACGAGGCTATTAAAAATTATCAAAATGCTGATAATGTGCTTAAAAGTTATGAACATAATTATGAAAATGCGCCTGAAATTTTTAGAGATTCGCCTAAAGTGATTAAAAAAGCTAATAAATTATTGGAAGATACCAGGAAGAAAACTGCAGATGTGAATTTTAATTTAGGTAATTCTTATTTATCTTTGAAAAAATATCAGGAAGCAGTAGATGCCTATAAGGAAACCCTTAGAAGAAATCCAAGTGATATGGATGCTAAATCTAATCTTGCTTATGCTCAAAAAATGTTGAAAAACCAACAGAAGAAAAACCAACAGAAGAAAGACAAACAGAACAAGAATAATAAGAATGATAATAAAAATAAAAATAAGCAGGATCAGAAGAAGCAAACTCAAGATCAAAATCAAAATAAACAGAATAAAGATCAAAATAAACAAGATCAAAATCAAAATAAACAGAATAAAGATCAAAATAAACAAGATCAAAATCAAAATAAACAGAATAAAAATCAAAATAAACAGAATCAAGATAAGCAGAACCAAAATGGAAGTAAACCGAAAATAACTCCACAAGCTGCTCGTCAGATGCTTCAAGCTATTCAGGATAAGGAGAAGAAGACTCAAGAGAAGGTTAAAAAAGAAAAAGCTAAGGCATTAAAAGGTAAAGAAAAAGAGAAAAATTGGTAGATATGAAAAAAGGAATTTTATTATTCTTGTTGTCGAGTATAATCTCGATGACGTGTCACGCTCAAGAACTTACTGTAAATGCCCCAAAGGTGGTAGGTTTAGATGAAACTTTTCAGTTAGTTTATACAGCTACTGCTAAGGTTAAGGATTTTAATCCTCCTCAAATATCAGATTTTACAGTTCTGGCTGGTCCAAGTTCTTCTACAAGTATTAGTTCAAGTTGGGTAAATGGTAAGAGTACTAGTAGTTATAATGTAAGTTATACATATATTTTACAAGCAAAGAGTGTTGGTACTTTTACTATTCCTTCAGCTTCTGTTAAAATAGGTAGTAAGATATATGAAAGTGGTACCTTAACTATTAAAGTTATCAAACAGGCCACATCTTCTAATCAAAATGGGGCATCTAATAGTAGTAATTCTTCAGGTGATGATTATTCGTCTAAGACTTCAATAGGGGCCGATGACCTTTTTATGACATTATCATTGAGCAAGACTCATGTAGTAAAGGGAGAACCTATATTGGCTACATTGAAATTATTTTCTAGAGTGAATGTATCTGGTATTAGTGATGTGAAATTGCCAACTTTTAATGGCTTTTGGAATCAAGATATTACTTCTAAGCAGCAGATTAGCTTTCAACGAGAGACTTATAAAAATCAAATTTATAGTGCTGCTGTTTTAAAAAAATATATTTTATATCCTCAGCAGACTGGAAAGGTTTATATTGATCCTGCAGAATTGGTCTGTCAAGTGCAGATACAAACGCATGCTCGTACTTCCAGGTCTATTTTTGATGATTTTTTCGATGATGGTTATAGTACTATTAGAAAACGTGTTTTTACACATAAAAGATTAGTGAATGTATCTTCATTACCTTCAGGTCAACCTGGGAATTTTACTGGAGGAGTTGGAGAATTTACTATTAGTCAAAAACTATCAACAGATAAATTGAAGGCTAATGAGGCTACCTCGCTTCTGATTACTATTTCTGGAAAAGGTAATCTTAATATGATAGATGAACCAAAGGTTAGCTTACCACCAGATTTCGAGGCATATGATGTTAAAAAAACAGATAATTTTAAAACTACATCATCAGGTATGAGTGGAAGTAGAACTTATGAGTTTCCATTCATTCCTCGTAGTTCTGGAGACTTCACTTTAGAACCAGTATCATTTAGCTATTATAGTATTTCTAAGAAGAAATATGTAACACTTAGTACTAAGGCAATGGATATCTCCGTGGCTAAAGGAGAAGCAGGAAGTGGCAGTTTAGTCGTTTCCGGGGCAATGAATAAGAAGCTAGTGAAGAATCTCGGAGAAGATATACGTTTTATAGAGACTAGTGGTGCTTCGTTGAAGTATAAACCTCAAATGTTCGTTTTAAGTAGATTATTTAATATTATGGCGCTTTCTATAATTTTTGTATTTTTTGTGTTAGTGTGGATATTAGATAAATTTATCGAACGTCGTAAGGATATTACAGGGATGAAAACTCGTAAGGCTAAGAAGATGGCTAAATTGAGATTGAAGAAAGCCCAGGTATTATTGAAACAAAAACTTTATTCTGCTTTTTATGAGGAGCTACATAAAGCTATTTTAGGATATCTTTCTGATAAGTTAGCTATAAAAATGGCTGATTTAAATCGTGAAAATGTGGAGGATATACTTCTGACACAAGGTGTTGAGAAGAAAGTTATTGATGATTTGAATGCTCTGTTAGATGCGTGCGAGTTCGCTCGTTATGCTCCAGCAAGTGGCTATACAGCTATGGAAAATCATTATAATCAAGCTATTAATATTATATCTGAAATAGAAAGTTAGTTATGAAAAAAATAATAAATATTATAGGAATAATAGTTGGGTGTATATTAATCGGTTATATATTAATCGATGTAGTATTTCCTTCTTCTGGTGATGATTCTTCATTAACCATTAGTACTGCACAGAGAATGCCCGTAGAATCTTTCAACAAGGACTCTATTGCCTTAGATATGAATGCTGATTCTCTTTGGAATCAAGCAGTGAAAGTTTATACTGATGGTGATTATAAAACAGCATTGGTGATGTTTTCTAGTCTTGAAAAGAAAGGTTATAAGAGTGCTGATTTGTATTATAATATTGGCAATGCTTATTTTAAAATGAATGATTATAATGCATATGCTATTTTGTATTATGAGCGAGCTTTGAAGTATGATCCTTCTTTCGAGGATGCGAGAAATAATCTTTTGTTGGCTAAGAATACTACTTTAGATAAAATAGAAAAAGTGCCGGATTTCGTATTAGTGACGTGGATGAAGACTGTGAGAGATAAAATGTCATCTAATTCATGGGCCTATTTATGTTTGACTTTATTGGTATTGACTTTATTATTCCTTTTGGAAATGCGTTATGGCCGTCGTTTAGCTGTTAGAAAATGGTATTTTTCTTTAGCGATAGTATTTTTAGTTTTCTCTATTATATGTTTTTCATTTTCTTATAGTTTGAAAAATAAAATTAATAGTGAGTCAGAGGCTATTATCGTTAATCCAGTGTCAGCAGTAAAAAGTTCACCTAGTGCAGGAAGTACTAGTTTGTTCGTTATTCATGAAGGAACGAAGGTGGAGATTATCGAAGATTTGGGTAATTGGACGCGTGTTGAACTTGAAGATGGCAGGCAGGGCTGGATCTCAGTAGATGAAATGAGAGTAATATAAAAATTCTAGAAATAGAAGTATAATATAAATTTAAATTTTAAATTAATGTCGTTAATAAAATCGATTTCAGGAATCAGAGGAACTATAGGTGGTGATCTTGGGAATTCTTTAACACCTATTGATATAGTGAAATTCACGGCTGCGTATGCAGTTATGCTTAGTAGAGATGGAAAAAATACTACTAAAAAAGTGGTCGTAGGACGTGATGCGAGGATTTCTGGAGAGATGGTAGATTCTCTAGTTTGTGGTACTTTAATAGCTTGTGGCGTAGATGTAGTAAATATTGGTTTAGCTACAACACCTACGACAGAAATGGCTGTAGTTTTTGAAAAAGCTGATGGTGGAATTATTTTGACTGCATCACATAATCCTAAACAGTGGAATGCTCTTAAACTTTTGAACTCTCTTGGAGAGTTCTTCTCTGCTGAACAGGCTGCTGATTTATTAGATATAGTAGATAAAGAAGAATTTCTTTTCGCAGATGTAGATTCTTTGGGACATATATCTCATACGGATTATACTCAGAAACATATAGATGCTGTTATTAATAATGAGTTAGTGGACCTTCCTTCTATTCGTAATGCTCATTTTAAAGTGGTGATCGATGCTATAAATAGTGTAGGAGGTATCGTAATGCCTAAACTTTTCGAAGCTCTTGGTGTGGAGTGTGTTAAATTAAACTGTGAACCAACTGGCGATTTTGCACATAATCCAGAACCTTTGGCTATAAATTTAGTCGGTCTTTCTGATGCAGTCGTTTCTAATAAAGCTGATTTAGGTGTGTCTGTAGATCCTGACGTGGATCGTTTAGTTTTTATATGTGAGGATGGTACTCCTTTCGTGGAAGAATATACTTTAGTAGCTGTAGCAGATTATGTGTTGTCACATAAAAAAGGCTCTACTGTTTCTAATTTGTCTTCTTCTCGTGCTTTGAAGGATGTTACTGAGGCTCATGGCTGTACTTATACTTCAGCTGCAGTTGGTGAGGTTAATGTTACGACTCAGATGCGCAGGGTAGGTGCTGTAATAGGCGGAGAAGGTAATGGAGGGGTGATTTTCCCAGAACTTCATTATGGACGTGATGCATTGATCGGTGTAGCTCTTTTCCTTTCTCATTTAGCTCATAAGAAAATGAAAGTTTCTGAACTTAAAGCTACTTATCCTCAGTATGTTATTTCTAAGAATAGAATAGAACTTTCTGATACTAAGATGATTGATGATATGTTATTGGCCTTTAAAAATGAATTTAAAGATCAAAGAATTACTGATATCGATGGTGTGAGAGTTGATTTTGATAAAGAGAAAATGTGGGTTCATCTTCGTAAATCGAATACTGAGCCTATTATACGTATAATTTCAGAAGCTAAGACTAAAGAACAAGCGGAAGAACTAGCTGCTCATGTAAAAATGATAGCAGATAGAATTATGAAGAAATAAAGGTAAAAGAATATAATATGTTTTCATTTAGAACTACGAGTTTAATTGAACAAGAGGATGTCGTTCTTCATAAAGGACGAGTAGGGGTGTTTTGTGATCAATCTGCTTGGGATCCTGAGTCAGGAAAGTATTTGTTCGAGATATTGTCAGAAAGAGGAAATCTTAAGAAGATTTTTTGGAAGGGTGATCCTATTTGGAAAAGAATGCCTAAGGATAGTGATGTTATCGCTATGAATGGAAATGATGTTTCTATATTGAGGAGGTCAATAGATGTGAAGTTTTCTGATTTAGTTGAGGATCTCAAAGAAATCGATGCTATGGTTATAGAAGTTCAAGATTCCGGCGTGAGATATTGTGAATATGAATTTCTATTGTTTAATTTGTTTGAAACTCTTAATGATAACAGTATTGATATTTCTGTTTATGTAGTAGATAGAGAGAATCCAACAGGCCGTCAGGTTGGTGGTACTATGCTTCAGCCTGAATATGCATCTGTTAATGGTGTTCCAGAGGTCTTGAATCGTCATGGTTTAACTTTTGGAGAGTTAGCTAATTTCTTTTATTCGGAGACAAGTGCTAAATTTCCATTACATATTATTTCATATTTTAGTTCTAAATCTACGAAATATTTGATGCCTTGGAGTATTCCTTCTCTTACTGATGTGTCTGGTTTATTTACTTCTACATTTTTAAGTGGTATTTTTTTATTTAATGGATTAAATATATCTGTAGGTATAGGTACTAATCGTCCTTATGAGTTTATTGGCTCTCCTGATTATCTAAATATGCCTTTGGATGATATGGCTCAGCGTTTGTATGATCCTGGTGTATTTATAAGACCTACTTGTTTTATTCCCAGGTATGGTTTATTCGCAGGTGCAGTGTGCTATGGATTTCAATTTTTACCTAATCCTGGTGATACATATCATTCTATGGCTCACTCTATAAGAGTGATAAAGGAGTTGCAAAATGTATTGCGAGATGAGAATAAATCTTTGATAAGTAATGATAGATTTAAATTTTTAATAGGTGATGATGTGTTGCTGCATTATTTAAACCAGGCAGATGATTTAAATATGTCAGAAAAAGAAAGCCATGATGATTGGGCAGTAATAAAAGAGCATATTAAGGTAGATGAGCAGAAATGGATTCGGAAAGCTAAAAGATTTATGCTTTATGATGATAATCTGTGGAGAATAAAGACGATTATTTAATTTTTTTTATGTAATATATTAATAAAGATTTGGGTACTAAATAAAAATTGATTAATTTTGGCGCTCAAATAATAAAGAAAAAGAAAATGAAAAAAGGAATTCATCCCGAAAACTACCGTCTTGTAGCTTTCAAGGATATGTCAAACGATGTTGTGTTTATCACACGTTCATGTGCAAGGACTAAGGAGACTATTGATGTCGAAGGTGTTACTTACCCAGTAGTCAAAGTCGAGATTTCTAACACATCTCATCCATTCTATACTGGTAAGATGAAACTTGTCGATACTGCAGGTCGTGTTGATAAATTCTACCAAAGATACAAAAGTAGAACTAATAAATAAGGTTTATTTTAGTAGATCACTTTTACAAATTATAAAAGCTATTCCTTTTTGGAATAGCTTTTTTATGTTATATATATTGAATATATATAGCTTTTTATAAAGCGATTAGCATGCTTGCTAGTACATAGAACCAATGCGCTGATATGCCCGCTGCTATGCCCCCAAGGGTGTGTGCTGCTATTGCCCTAGATGTTAATCCTCTATATCCAAGACTGTCTAGCATAGCTGTATGTGTGCTTAGGTAACCACTCCAACACATTCCCATGGCAGTAAAAACAGCTATAGCATTGCCGTCTATAAGACCTTCTGCTTGCATTTTAGGTACAAGACCTAATGCTGCTCCGACTGCTCCAAGTGCTGTGATAGGGAAGGCTGTAAGTTCTGGGTTAGAGAATCCAAAAAGAAACGAAAATACTCCGTTAGCTTTAGCTGCTAGTTCTGGTAATAAACCGACTCCCTCATATGCAGCACCTGTATATTGCCCCGACTCGCCAGGTCCAAATGTTAGTATCATAACGAATGAGGATACGAGTAGAATGCCCGGGATGACTTGAAGACCAAGGGTGACTCCAGATTTGCCTCCATCTAGTAATGCATCTGTGAAACGTATAAATATTCCACCTTCTGATTTAAAGGAAATTTTTGATTCGTTACCATTGTCGGCGACTTCTTCGTTTTTGAATGCAGGATATTTGCGAATAACTAAGTATTGCATAAATCGAGTGGATATTATACTACCTACTACAGCTCCAAGTAGTCCGACAAGTGATGCTTTGCCATAGCCTATTCCTGTCATAAAAGCTATAACAACTAGTCCCATGCCGAATGCAGTACCAAAATTTGTAAGAGATACGAGTTGATATTTTTTAAAATATTTACTAAAATTTCTATCGTTCGATAGGCTGATAATAGCTGGATTATCTGATAAAAATGTCATTAAAGCTCCAAGGGAGGCTACACCAGGAAGGTGATATAGGGGTTTCATAAGAGGCTCAAGAATTTTTTCTATAAGCCTTACTACTCCAAATTCTATTAAAAGTTTTCCTAATGCACCTGAGAGTATGGTTATACTCATGATATAGAATGCCGTATCCATTAATAACTTGTATGATGTATTCATCATAGTGCTAATAAAATGAGATGTCCCCATTTTATGTGCTATATATCCAAAAATGAAGATGAAGCATATCATAAAGATTAAAGCTTCTGCTCTTCTCATCTCAAGAAATTTAGGCCTTTTCATTGAAATAGTATAAGGTTAAGTAGTCGTTTTTTATTTAATTTTAGTAGAAAGTCCTTTTGTAAAATAGGTTTTGAATTCTCCGTCTTTATCATAAATAAGGTAGCCTTCTAAGTCAGTTCTTGAGTTTAAAAATGTTTTTGACTTTTCTAGTCCTATTACCATGCAATATGTGGCATATGCATCTGCCAAGGCTGATGTTTTAGCTACTACTGTCGCACTTAAAAGGTTATGTCTGACGGGATAGCCGGTTGTTGGGTCGATAGTGTGAGCATATTTTTTACCATCTATCATTCTGAATTTTCTGTAATTTCCAGAAGTAACTATTCCACAGTCTGTTATGTCGATAACATTTTGTAGTTCTGCTCCAGCTTGCATGTTGGAGTCAATGGGAGCATCAACTCCGATATTCCAATCTTTATCTGATGCATTTTTTCCTTTGCATAAAATCTCCATACCTACCTCTACCAGATAGTCTTTTATACCTAATGAATCTAGGGCTAATCCTATATAGTCACATGTATATCCTTGAGCTATGGCATTGAAGTTTAGTTGAAAGCGAGAATCATTTTTAATAATATGACCATTGACGATTTCAGCCTTATCCATTCCTACAAAATTTTCTATACTATCTATCATTGCTTGTGAGACATTTTGCTCGTTAGAAAATCCGAAGCCCCATACATTGAATAAAGGTGCCGCAGATGGATCAAAATGTCCTTTTGTCTCATCGTAGACTTCTTTTGATTGATTGAAAATATCTTCAAAAATGGCGTTAACTTTAGTAGTTTTATTGTCATTAATTTGGGTGAGAAGTGATGCTTTATTATAGCCAGAAAATGCGAAATCGCAATCCTGTAATTTCTTTTCTATTAGCTTATGAATTTGCTCAGGAGATTCTGATATCTTTTTAGAAGAACTATCTACTTCATTATAAATTATATGATAAGTACCTCCTTGGGAGTAACCTTTTATCTCATAGTATTGACCATCACTTTTATTGCATGAAAAAGTAAGTAGTATGGATAATAAGATTATAGATGCTTTTATGATTATTTTCATTTTTTTAACTTGGGTAAAATTATATAGAGATATAATGATTTCTGGTACAGTTTTTACATATACAAATGTAAAAAAAAATATCTATCTTTGTCTTAAATATAAATAAAATGAATAAAAGAATTTTTCTCGGAATAACTATACTTTTATCTTTAGGAATGTGTTTCTCGTCATGTAATAAAGATGATGATGACGATTCCTTATCTATGACAGGAAGTTTGGTTACTTCTTTCCCTGAATATGTAGAGCCAGGATCTGTACATGAAATGATAATTTCAGGAATTACTGACCCTGAAAACCTTGAATATAAAACATATTCGGTATATGATGTTTATACGGATACTATTACCGGAACAGATACAAATAGATTTATTAATATACCTGACACAGCTTGTAATTTTTCATTAACTACGATAGCATCTGCAGATGGTTATTATGATGCCTATAGTACAAATTATGTAAAGATAATTAGTGTAGAAAGTTCATTAACTGATTTAACTTTTCCTCAAACAACTATTACGGATACACGAGATAATAATGTATATCATTATACTAAAATCGGAAATCTTGATTGGTTTGTAGAAAATTTAAAATATGCAGATAAAGGATATCCTTATTATAAATTAGATGCTTTAGGTAAAATAATAGGACAATTATATTCTTGGAATGATGCTACGGGTGGTCAAACAGCTAATGGCTTAGGAGAAGGCCCTCAAGGCGTTTGTCCAGAAGGCTGGTCTGTTCCGACTAATGAAGATTGGGAAGATTTTGCTAAGGCTGTAAATGATGGAGTAGCTCTTGATTATAATGATGAGTGGTTAGGCCTTGGTAGTTTATCCTCTACTCAAGCTCAGTTAAATAATGAAGATTTCTGGGAGTATAGTATAGAAAATACATTAGAAAATACATTTTCATGGAATGCATTACCAACAGGCTATGCAGACATGAATAACGTAGATATAGATGATGCCTTTATGGGAATAGGAGAGTATGGAGCATGGTGGTCTTCTTCTCAAGCTAGTTCAGAAAAAGGAAGTTATAGATATATATATTATAAAAAATCATATTTCGCAGCTAATAATGCAGAGAAAGATAAATATCTAGTATCTGTACGTTGTGTAAGAAAAGCTGAGTAAATATAATAAACTAAATAAATATTAAAATTATGGGAAATAATGAGAGAAAAAATATTTCTTCAAAAGCATGGAGAAGTATAATTATAGTAGCTGTAATAGCTATTATTGCTATTTGGTCTATTGGATCATATAATGGATTTGTTTCCAAAGAAGAAGGAGTCGAAACTGCTTGGTCTCAAGTAGAAAATGTATATCAAAGAAGAATGGATTTAATCCCTAACTTAGTTTCTACTGTTAAAGGCTATGCAGCTCATGAAAAAGAAACTCTTGAGGGAGTTATTAATGCTAGAGCGAAAGCTTCACAGATTACTATTGACCCTGCAAATTTAAATGCAGAGCAAATATCTAAGTTTCAGAATGCACAAGGTGATTTAAGTTCTGCACTTGGAAAACTAATGGTCGTTATGGAAAGATATCCTGATTTAAAAGCAAATCAAAACTTTTTAGAACTGCAAGCTCAATTAGAAGGAACTGAAAATAGAATAGCTGTAGAAAGAAGAAAATTCAATACGACTGCTAAAGCCTACAATGTTTCTATTAGAAAATTTCCTAAAAATCTAATAGCTAATATGTTCGGATTTGAAAAGAAAGCATACTTTTCTGCTGACGAAGCTGCTAAAACTGCTCCAAAAGTAGAATTTTAGTTATGGAAAGTAAACATTTTTTCAGCAAAGAGGAACAGAAATCTATAGTCAATGCTATAGTCGAAGCAGAGCTAAATACTTCAGGAGAGATTAGAGTTCATATCGAACCTACATGTAAAGATCCTTTAATAAGAGCAGCATTAGTCTTTAAAAGACTTAAGATGCATAAAACAGCTCTTAGAAATGGAGTATTAATTTATATAGCGACGAAAAGTCGAAAAATAGCTATCATTGGCGATAAAGGTATCAACGAGAAAGTTCCAGAAGATTATTGGGATGATATTATTGCAGAGTTACAAATAGCTTTTAAAAATGGAAATGCAGCTGAAGGAGTTTGTAAAGCTATTTCTAGTGTCGGTAATAATTTAAAAGAATTTTTCCCTTATCAGCAAGGGGATATTAATGAACAGAATGATGAAATATCTTTCGGAAAATAAGATGAAAAATTTAACAAAAAATATAATATGTGTTCTGTTTATAGGACTTTTTTCAATTTCTGCTTTGTCAGTTAAGACTTATGCAGATATTTTGAAAAAGCCTAAGAATGCAATATCTATGGTAGATGCTGCCGGTATGTTTACTTCTCGAGAAGTAGCTAATATACAACGTATCTTAGTCTCTTTTGCAGATTCAACATCAAACAGAATCGAAGTAGTTACTGTTAATGACCTTGATGGTATGCAGCCAAGTCAATATGCTTTCGAGATAGGAGAACAATGGGGAATAGGTAATAAACAATTTGATAATGGTATAGTTATTTTAATTAAGCCTAAAACTGCTCAATCTCGTGGTCAGGTTTTTATAGCAGTAGGATATGGGCTTGAAGGAGCTATTCCAGATGCTACAGCTAAGTTAATCGTAGAAAAGACTATGCTCCCACGTTTTAGAGCAAATGATTATTATGGTGGCTTAGTGAATGGTATAGAGATTTTAAAACAATTAGCAGCTGGAGAAATTAATTATAAAGAATATGCAGAGTCTAACACTAATGGTGGTGGATTAGGTTCTTTCATTCTTTTCTTATTATTTTTCGTAGTATTCCCTATTCTGATAGTATCATTTACCAAGCATAATGGACCTACAAATATGGGTGGAGGAAGACGCAGATTTAGTTTCTGGGATGCATTATTTTTATCTTCTATATTTTCAGCAGGCAATAATTATGGATCCCGTGGAGGTTTCGGAGGTGGTAGCTTTGGTGGAGGATCTGGATTTGGCGGAGGCTTCGGTGGAGGTTTCGGCGGCGGAAGCTTCGGCGGCGGTGGTGCTGGTGGAAGTTGGTAGAAGAAATTGTTATTAATTAGATTAATCAGCAGATGAAAGAAGCCATTTAGTGACTTTTTCACCATATGTTTTAGATACAGGAATATCTGGACTATCTTCTAAACCTAGGTTTAAGAATAGTCCAGTTTTTTCTTTATGCGCTATTTTTATTTGTTCAAAATTTACGATAAACGAACGATGAACTCTTGATATATTGCTACCTTCAAATTGTTTCTCTAAATTTTTTAAAGAATTTCTCAGAAGAAAATGTGATAAACCATGTTTAGTCATATGCCATATTTGAACATAATTATCACTACTCTCTATATAAAATAAATCTGACCTTTTTATAGATAATTGAAGTTCTCCACGTTCATCTTTAAATGAAATTACTTCAGCAGTCCCATGGGCAAAAGATGGATTATTTATCCTTGTCTTATCATCTCCTGGATAATATACTGTTTTAGTTTCTCTCCATAAAATGTAAAGAGTGATTATAGTATAAGGAATTATTAATATTAGCAAGGTATTACTAGCTGCTACTTTATAAATATCTACAAATGTTCGGCTATCTCCAAAATAGCAAGCTACTAATGTATAGAAGAAAGACATAAAAAATATCTCAGCTAGAATCCAAAGCCCATATTTTAAGACAGTCATATCATTATTACGAGTATGACGATACATAATTATACGACTTAATGCTACAACTAAAACTCCTATTAGAACTAAAATAGCTGAATAGAAATAATATTCATGATTTGTAAGATTATACCATTTGTCAGAATTGAAAGGTTTATAAGTTAATATAAAAAATAGGCAAAAAATAGCTGTAAAAATAACCAAAGTGGTTAAATTCTTTTTTTTATAGAGGCTTGGAGATATTTTATAATCTTTAAAATCCATATATATTATATATTATATGCTACAAAAATAGCAATAAATTTATATTTTGTTATATCTTAATTTTTGAATGTAATCATAATTTACCACTATATAGCAGTTTTCACCCCATATTTCGAATCTTTATACCTGTTTATTTTCAATAAACCCATATTTTTTGAGAAGAGGCTTAATTTTATTTATTTACTAACAACAAAATTAAGAATTAGTACTATGACATTAGCAGAAAGGACGAAGAAACTTAAAAGTTTTTTTTCATTGGATAAAAATTCAATGATAGATGATGAACCTATTGATATCAGGACTTTTTATTTCGAAGGAAAGCTTGGCCATGAAAATATAATGAAGATGCGCAGGCTAATCAAAACTACAGAGTTTTGTAGTGAATCTGATAATGACATAACCCAGAATAGAAATTTCAGGTATTCTATTTTTACTCCAAGAAGCAGTAATAAATTTGATAAAGCTATATTATTACTTCATGGCTTAAACGAACGCTCTTGGGAGAAATATTTGACATGGGCAGAATATTTAACACTTCATACTAATCGTCCAGTAATTCTTTTCCCTATAGCATTCCATATGAATAGAACTCCACAGACCTGGGTTCAACCACACTGGGCTATGGCATGGTCTAATAAAAGACGTGAAGAAAATAGCTTAGTTAAAAATTCTACATTCTGTAATATGGCACTAAGTGAAAGAATATCACAGAGTCCATTAAGATTTTATGTATCAGGCAGAGAATCCGTATTTAATATTACACAACTATTATTAGAAATAGAAAATGGAGAAAATGATTTATTCGCTAAGAATACACATATAGACATCTTTTCATATTCTATTGGTACCTTTATATCTCAGGTCCTATTAATGTCAAATCCATCTAATGTAGTACCTGATACTAAATTATTCTCTTTCTGTGGAGGGTCTATTTTCGAAGATATGAATGGCAGCGCTAAAGATATAATGGATAATGTAGCCTTTAATTCTTTAAAAGAATTCTATTTAAATCATTTTCTCTATAATGACTTCGAAGGCTATAGTCCAGAGTTATTTCAAAACGATGACATAGAGATAGCCTTTCGACGTTTAATATCAACTAATATGCATAAAACGGAAAGGGAAAATATGTTTAAGTCGATGGTAGGGCGTATAAAGATGATTACTTTGAAAAAAGATAAAGTAATACCAACTAAAGGAGCGATAAGTGCAGTAGGAGAAGCTTTAAAAGATGATATGTTAAAAGAAGTTGATTTTCCATATTCATATTCTCATCAAATACCTTTTCCTATGGGAACTAAAATAAATGCTGACCAAGTGAAAAAGAGTTTTCTTTCTATATTTGAGCCAGCCGTTGCTTTCTTTTCTGAAAATTTTATACCTTTGCATATGTCAAAATAAAATCGGGATGTAGCGCAGTTGGTAGAGTGCCGCGTTCGGGACGCGGAGGTCGGGTGTTCGAGTCACCTCATCCCGACGAATTTTTTTGTATCTTTCGCACATGAAATATTTATTAGGAAAAACACCATCTGAATTAAAGGCAATTACTGATGAACTTGGACTTCCAAAGTTTGCAGCCAAGCAGATCTGCGATTGGCTATATAAAAAGAAAGTCAGTACCATAGATGAAATGACTAACATTTCAAAATTCGCCAGGCAAACTCTTAAAGAAGAATATGAAGTGGGCCATGTGAAATATGTTGATAAGATTATCTCAGAAGATGGTACTAAAAAATATCTATTTCCAGTTCTACTCAGGGGCGCAGACAATGAAAATTTAGCATTCGCAAATGGACAAGCACCAGCACCAAATAAAATAGCAGACGAAGAAGTTCCTATGAATGTAGAAGGAAGCAATATTAAATCTACTCATGCTCCAGTGGAATATATGCCCCGAGGAATAGAAGTAGTAATGATTCCAGGCCGTCAACGAGCTACTATATGTGTATCATCGCAAGTAGGATGTAAAATGCATTGCAAATTTTGTATGACTGGACGACAAGGATACCATGGTAATCTAACAGCTCGTGAGATTATATCTCAATTTATGGAAATAGACGAACACGATAGGCTGACCAATGCAGTTTTTATGGGAATGGGCGAACCTCTTGATAACTATGAGAATGTTATGCGTGCGATAGAAATATTGACATCAGATTGGGGTTTTGCATGGAGTCCTAAACGAATTACCATTTCGACTATTGGAGTATTGCCTACATTAAAACGATATTTAGAAGAATCAAAATGCCACTTGGCTGTTAGTCTGCATAATCCTTTCTCAGATGAAAGATTAGCCCTAATGCCTGCCCAAAAAGCATTCCCTATAGATCAAGTAATAGCATTAATTAGACAGTACGATTTTACAGCACAGCGTCGCGTTAGTTTTGAATATATCATGCTCGATGGATTAACTGATTCCAAACAACATGCTGATGCTTTATATAGACTTCTAAAAGGCCTTGAATGTAGGGTTAACTTGATACGTTTCCATAAGATTCCAGATTCTCCTTTTAGCCCAAGTCCAGATGCTAAGATAGAACTATTTAAAAAAAGACTCAATAATTTAGGAATTACTACTACTATTCGAGCCTCACGTGGCGAAGATGTAATGGCAGCATGTGGTATGTTGGCAGGTAAAAAAGTAATTAATAATTAGTTAAGGCAATGGAAGAAGCTAGCGAGGATATCCAAAATCGCATATCAGAGCTCAGTGACGTGGCTAGAAAACAGCTATCTCGCATGGCAGCTTTATGTAGTAGAAAAGAATATTGTAGCTCAGATATAAAAAATAAATTATCTAAAAAAGACCTATCCTCAGACGAAATAGAAATTATTCTACAAAAATTATATAAAGATAAATATCTTAGTGATAAAAGATATGCAGCAGCATTTGCACGCGAGAAATCTGCATTATCTGGCTGGGGAAGAAATAAGATTACCTTCGCTCTCAGAGGAAAGAAAATAGATTCAGCAGATATAGAAAATGCATTAAGTGAAATTGATGAAAAAAAGGCAGAGGAAAAATTTTATAATGTCTTGAAACGAAAGTGGAAACAATTAGAAAAAGAAGAAGATATACAGAAAAAAACTGTTAAATTAATTAAATTCGCTATGAGTAGAGGTTATGCATATGATGAAATTTCAGATGCTATGAAGATACTTATAAAAAATGAATCGATAGAATAAGTTTTTACTTAAAAATAAAAATATATGGTTACAATAGAGCAGCTCAAAAGTCTGCATCAGCGTATGGATACGTTGGGGAGGTGTCTTTGACATCGATGAAAAAAGAAAAAAAGTAAAAGAAGGTCAATTACATAGTGCAGAACCCGATTTCTGGGATGAGCCCAAAGAAGCAGAAAAATTCCTGAAAGAATTATCATCTGTAAAATATTGGGTAGATGGAGTAGATACTATGAAATCTTTATCAGATGATTTAGATGTACTATTAGAATTTTCTTCAGATGAATCTAATGATAACGGACAGATAGATGCATCACTAGAAGAAGATATAAATTCCACTTATAAAAAATTACTCGAAAAGATAGAAGAATTAGAAATGCGAAATATGCTTGGAGCAGAAGGTGATAAACTCGGAGCAATAGTTAAAATTAATTCTGGAGCTGGAGGAACCGAAAGTAATGATTGGTCTGCTATGCTTATGCGTATGTATATGCGCTGGGGTGAGAGAAACAATTATAAAGTGAGCATCTCTCACGTCTTAGATGGTGATGATGCAGGAATAAAATCGGCTACTATAGAGATAGAAGGAGATTATGCTTTTGGTTATATGAAAGCTGAAAGTGGGGTTCATAGACTAGTCAGGATTTCACCATTCAATGCACAAGGAAAAAGACAGACTACTTTCTCTTCTGTATTCGTATATCCATTAGTAGATGATACTATTGAAATAGATATTAATCCAGCGGATCTAGAATGGGATACATTTCGTTCTTCAGGAGCTGGAGGTCAGAATGTAAATAAAGTAGAGACAGGTGTTAGGGTTAAACATATACCATCAGGTATCGTCGTAGAAAATACAGAATCACGTTCGCAGCTAGATAATAGACAGAACGCTTTACGAATTTTAAAATCCCATTTATACGACATAGAACTTAAAAAAAGACAAGAGAAGCAAGATATATTAGAGGGACAGAAAAAGAAGATAGAGTGGGGTTCACAGATAAGATCTTATGTGCTTCATCCATATAAAATGGTTAAAGATTTAAGGACTGGTTATGAGACATCAGATACTCAAGGAGTTCTCGATGGAGATTTAAATGAATTTATGAAAGTTTATTTAATGTCAAACTAGGGAAATGAGCTATGTTGTGTTTTGAAATGTGTGCTATAGGTAATGAAACAGCGTTTTGAGTGCACAACATAGCCATTTATACCAGATATAAAAAAACACAGCTCTTTAAGCTGTGTTTTTTTTCTTATTTATAATTTATTAAAATGGTCCGTGTCCACCACCAGGACCACGTCTTCCTCGTCTGCTATTGCCCATCTTAGACATATTATTCATATTACCAAATTTCCAAGTTAAAGTAATCATGAAATATTGTCCTAAGGCATTAGTAGAAACATCTTCCATATAATTATTAGTAGTCGTACGATATGCAGTTTGAGATTGATTTAAGATATCATAAATTTTAGCCTGTAGAGAAAATTTATTATTAAATAATCCCTTAGATATCTGAGCATTCCAAATATTAGTATTATTTGCATATCCATCATCAAAACCTATATAATAAGTATATCTATAGTCTGTTTTGAATTGTAAGTCCCAAGGAAGAGTTGCACTAATTTGACCAGCTACGTAATTAGTCCAGGTAGCAGATTTAGCTTGAGATGCTATATCATACCAAGCATCTGAGTAAGAAGCACTTCCTCCGATTCTTGCATATATATTGTCAGAATTATAATTTAAATATAATGTTTCTCCTAGATTCATATAAGTAGTTCTACCTGCTGTTAAATCATCATACATACTATTGATATCTAAATCACTAACAGTACCATTATAATTTCCAGTATAGTTTAAAGCACTACTAACACTAGCTGAAGTATATGAAGAAACCGATAAATTTGTGCTTTGAAAAGGTACATTATACATTCCTCTACCAGATAATGAATATGTAGCCTCATCTGAGTTTAGAGGAACTCTAAACTGTACACCTTGGTCATTGTATAAACTTGCATATACTATATTGTCTTTAGTATAACTTGCAGTTAAAAATGCAAACATTGACCTGAATGTGGACATATTAGTAGATCTATACATTGTTCTTAATGAATTAGAAAATTCAGGTTTTAAGTTATCATTACCTAAAGTGTATAGAAGAGGATTAGAGTTATCTGCTACTGTTTGTAACTGAGTTACTGTAGGTTGATTAGTACTACCTCTATAGTCTAATCTTAATGATTTGCTTTTTGAAAAATCATATTCAAATCTAGCACGTGGTGCATAATTAAGAACGTTTTGAGTTAATTCTGTTTGAGAATCATCACTAAAATCAGTTATTATACTTTTAGTATAAGAAGGTTCTAAATTCATACCTAATTGTAATCTATATTTGTCTTCTTGTTTAGTTACACTTACACCTGCACGTTGATTAACATATGAATTTTCTAATTTATTAGAATAATCTGTATCTAATTCATCATAATTTCCTGATGTGCTCATATTATAAACATATTTATCAGAATTATTCTCGCTATATTTATATTTATATGATAATTCTAAGAAGTAATTATTTCCAAGAGGTTCAGTATAAACTAGATTACCAGATAAAGAGTATGAGTCTTGATTTGTATTATAATATTGATCTATAACAGATGCATCGCTTTGATTATTAGAAAGAGTAGTAGAATAATTATAACCATCTAAATCATTTTGAGAAAGAGAGTAATCTATATCTAATGAAATAGTTCTACCTGCTTTACCTAATTTTTGTCTTAATAATAATTCTCCATACGCTTTACTATTATCGTTACTTCCTGTACTCTTACTATCTGAAGAGTTTAAAGTGTCATTTTGATTTTGATAAGAATATGAAGTAGTTGTTTCATTAAAATCTCCAGAACTGAAATTAAACTGAGGTTCAAAAATTATAGATGTATTATCACTTATAGTGTATTCAAATTTTCCTCCAGCTCTATTTCCAGAAGTATTAGTAGAACTCTTAGTACTAGAGATTGTTTTCATAGATGTTGAATCAGTTAAAAATGTAGTTTTAGAAGATTCAGTTTCTATGTCTTTATCTGAGCCGTTGTATAAATAATTAGCGCCAAATTCAAGTGCTCCATCTAATAGAGTACTATTAACATTGGCACCACCCATCCAGGAAGTAGTAACACCTGAATTAGAATCTGACATTCCACGTCCGCCTCCTCTACCACCACGCATGCTTGACATCATACTGCTGGCCATATCGTGAAATCCTCGATTGTTAGTATTATTGCCGTTAGCTATAACACTTATTTGAGTATCCTCAGTAAAGTATCCTGCAAGTGCAGCTCCTTGAAATCTTGCATCACCATCTTTTACTGGTATATCATAACCACCACCTATGCTAGCATTGCCGAAAAGACCTTTCATCATACCAGGAACAAGTGATAAATCTATTATGGTATCTTCATTGCCATCATCTATACCGGTAAACTGTGCTTGCTTAGATTTTCTTTCTATTACTTTTACTTTTTTTACTATTTTAGCAGGTATATTATTCGTAGCTATTGATGGATCATCTAGAAAAAAAGTTTTACCATCAATGGTAATTTCTTTAACTTCTTTACCATTAGCAGTAACTGTACCATCGCTACTTACTTCTATACCTGGCATTTTTTTCAATAATGATATTAACATATCATTATCTGCAGGTTTAAATGATTCAGCATTATATTCAATGGTGTCTTTTTTTACTACTATGGTATTTCCTACAGCAGAAACTTTAGCTTCATTTAAAGTCGTAGCATCTTCTGTCATTTTTAAAGTTCCTAAATCAAGATCCTTGTCTTTTACTACAATAGATTCGCTATAGGCTTTATAACCTAGCAGCTCAGCTTTTAATGTGTATTTTCCATTAGCGATTTTCGCAAAAGATGCCTTTCCTTGATCGTTAGATAAGGTAAATTGAGTAGGATCTTTTTGACCTTCAAGAGTAATATAAACGGTCGCGAATTCTACCGGGTCTCCCGTTGATTTATCTATTAGCCTTACTTTTATGCTGCTCTGAGCATACATAAAAACTGTGGATACTATTAGAAATAAATAGACTAATAGTGCTCTTTTATTATTCATATAAATGTACTTAATTTGTTAATAACGTAGGTTAGACAATTTTTATTCCAAAAAGTTTAATC
>Ga0172378_10001529_pt1 | contig 21428 bp, 23 predicted proteins | sample GrowelOW332metaG_FD_119755 | JGI IMG/M metagenome (GOLD analysis project Ga0172378, IMG submission 119755) | Groundwater microbial communities from an aquifer near a municipal landfill in Southern Ontario, Canada - Pumphouse #3_1 metaG | ecosystem: Environmental > Aquatic > Deep subsurface >... | reverse complement strand
TTTTTCCAAGTGAGCGTCATTGTGTCTGTGTATTTTAAAACAGTGATGTCGGCTTCACCTTGTGTGTAAACCATGTAGTAGCTTGCTTTGTGCTGAACAGTGTCGCCTTTTGCAAGTGTTTTTTCATTTTCAGAAGTGAGAGCTTCAGGGTTAGTTTTTTTTGCAGGACCTTCCACCTGTAAGCTGCCGGCGTTCCCGTCAATTGTGAATTGAGTAAGCCCGAACATTGTGTAAGTGCCGTTGTGGTTATAGCAAAGCCATGACGCTGGAGTTACACAAGTGTATTGCGGCTCGTAAGCGGAGCGGCTTTTTGAAGTGACATAAAAGTTGCTGATAATATCAACTTTGGAAGACATTGTTTTCCCAGAAACGCAGCTTTGCGCAGAGGACACGTCAAGATTGTTCATTGAAGTGTAGAACATTTCTGCTGTCTGTGTTGAAGTTAGGCTTTTTGTAGTAGGGTTGCCTTGGTGTGTGTTCCAAACGCTGAATATAATAATTCCTACAGCGAGCACAATACATGCAACAACTGTTATTTTTGTGCGGTTATGCCTGAACCATCTTTTTACATTCAGTGCCTTTGTAAATGACTCAAATGATTTTTTTGATTGAGACACAAACTGTTCTTTTGTTACAGCTGATTTTCTTTCTACAGAATTTAATTTGTTTGTTGAAGGAAGCGTTCCGTTTTCTTCAAGACCTAATTCTTTGTTGAATATTTCAAGTGGAAATTTCATGCCTGCCCTTTGAGCATTTTTTTCCTGTGTTTCGTTTTTCTGTTTTACAATTCCGTCTTGCACACTTGATGTAATTTTTTCATTCAAAGAGCGTTTGTCTGTGACGGTTGCTTTTTTGTGCGACTCAATTCTTGGGCTTCTCATAAGCGCGTTGTCTATGAAAAAAGAAAGCTTTTCGTTTAAGCCGTATATTGATTCATCTAGTTTTACAAAGTTGTGGTCTAGTACATCTTCCTGTCGATTTTCTGTGTTTAGATTTGCAAACGGAAATTTATCAGTTAGCGCTCTGTAGGCTATGACACATTCTGTAAAACGAAGAGCCGCTTTGCCGTCCAAAGTTCTGTACACGTAAATGCCACAATACTTGCTGTAGTTTTCGTCTTTAAAGCAAGTTGAAATATTGTCAAACAGTTCCTGTGGCATAAAGATTATTTTTTTACAGTCTGATGAAATGAAAATTCCTTCAGCTCCGTTGTCTGGAAGATTTATATTTTTTTGAATAGCGTTTTCTATTGCACCACAAACTGCGCTTGAGGCTATGGCAGAAATTTCTTTTGACTGTTCAGAAAAGTTTTCTTGTTCCTCTGTGTCGTAAATATTTTTTAAGGTTTTTCCTTTAAACGCGCTGCCTTCAAGAAGAACAGTTTCTTGCATTGCGCGAGTGGCCATGCTTGCGTTTTCATCTGAGCATTGCTTAACATAAGTGCCAGTGAATTCCCAGTTTGTAAAATTCCAGGAATTGTCTTTGTATTCCGCAAGAAAACCTTTTTCGCTTAGCCGTTCAGTCATTCTTGATTTTGCAAATGCGCTTTGTGACATTGAAGTGTCTAAGTGTAATTTTCCGTCGTTATAAAAAACAATTCCTTCGTTCATTTTATTCCTCTTTTATTTTTTGCCGCTTGAGCTGTACAAATATTTAAAGTAGTCCATGTTTGTGCTGTATGTTGTGTCAAAGTTCCCCATTGTCTGTTTGTATGACTCAAGGCTTCTCCAGAATTCATAGAAGCTTGCGTCCTTGCTGTAAGCGTCTGCGTAAATTGCGGAAGCTTCTGCATCAGCTTTGCCTTTTATTTCCTCGCTCTTACGGTACGCTTCACTTTGAATAGAAAGCTTTTCATTTTCAAGCTTACCAAGCCACTCTGCTTTTTTGCCTTCGCCTAAAGAACGGTATGCCTGCGCCACTTGATTTCTTTCCTTGATCATTCTGCTGTAAACACTGTCTGTAAGTTCGTCGCTGTATTTAATCTGGCGTGGAACAATGTCAATCAATTCTATGCCGTATTCACCGACCATCTTTCTTGCTTCTTCAGCCATTTCGTTGCAAAGTTCGCTTCTGCCTTTTGTGACTTTTTCAGAAGTTGTGCTTACGTTCACCAATGATTCAATCTGTGCGCTTTCATCATCTTCAACGCCTGTTATGCTTGAAGAAGTGCTTGTCCTGTCGTTTATTATGTTGCTGCTTCTTACAATTTCGCTCAATCTGTTTTGAGTTATGATTGTCCTTGTGGAAGAGTCGATCACGTCGCTTAACTTGTTGTACGCCGCGTCAAGTGTTTTGAATGACTGATAGAAAAGTGAAGGGTCTGAAATTCTCCAACGGCTTGTTGTGTCAACAATTATGAACTGATTTTCCTTAGTTGGAATTCTTTCACTGTCGCCGTCAAGAGAAAGTATTTTGCTTGGATAAGTTGTCACTGTGTCTAGAAAAGGCATTTTTGCGTAAAGGCCTGCCTCTGTGTGGGAAGCTACAATTTCACCAAACCTTGTCACTACAACCTGGTTTCCTTCGTTTACAATATAGAACGGCCCCATTAGCATAAGAACAATAACTGCCGCCGCGATTATTCCCAATGTCACATAAAATTTAGTTGTCTTTTTCATTTTATTCTCCGTAGTGTTAGTTTGATGTTGTTGAGCTGCCGGTCAATGTTTTAACAGGCAGAACATTCTTTAGCTGGCCGTCAATAAGAGTAGGCTTTGCCGTTGTTGTCTTTGTGCCGTCAGAAGAAGTTGTTGTTTGTGCAGCAAATATTTCTTCCATTGTCTCAAGATAAAGACGCTCTCGTGTTACAGAAGGAGCTTTTCTATATTCGTTGTACACTGAGTTAAAGCGGGCAACATCGCCTTTTGCTTTGTTCACACGCTCTGTAGCGTAGCCTTGAGCAACCAACACTTGCTGGTCTGCTTCGCCCTGTGTCTTTGGAATTTGAGAGTTGTAGCTTTCCTTTCCTTCATTTATAAACCTGTTCATGTCCTGAATTGCTTTGTTTACATCTTCAAATGCCGCCTGCACGCCTTCTGGTGGAACAATATTCTGAAGCTTAACGGCAAAAACATTTATGCCGAGCTTTAACTGGCTGAACTGCTCGTTCATCATTTCAACAGCGTTTGTTTCTATAGAAGAACGTTCGCTGCCCATTATGTCAAGAATTGCCCTGTCGCCAACAAGTGTGTTTATTACAGAACGGCTGATGTCGCGAATAGTGCTTTCTTTTTCTTGCACAGAAAACAGCCACTCCTTAGGGTCAACAATTCTGTACTGAATAATCCACTCGACATTCACAATATTCAAATCGCCAGTGAGCATTGTTGATTCGCTTGTAATGTCATTCTGATACTGGTTTGAAGAGCCTGACTTTACAGTTTTAAATCCGAACTGCTCTGTCTGTACAACTTTGTTTCCTGGAACAATGTACTTTTTGTCAATTCCAAAAGGCAGCTTGTACTGCAAGCCAGGTCCCATTGTTTTGTAGTATTTTCCAAATCTTGTTACCACGGCCTGCTCTGCCTGATCTACAACAAAAAATCCTGAGCTTAGCCCCCACAAAATAATTGCCGCTATGATTATAATTAGCATAGTGCCAGGCTTTAGAACTTTTTGCCAAAACGCTTTAGACTTTTCCGACATAATTACTCCTGTAAAAATCCTCTATTTGATTTACGCATATTCCCTGAACATAACGTATTATTCATAAATTATTGAATTTACCGCATAAAAACAAGTTTAAAATCAGTTATCAATTGTAAATTATCAATTATTAGCGGAAGGCTTTTCTAATTAAAATGATAATGGACTATATTTTATTAAAATTAACAATGACTAGCAATAAATGTCACTTTCTTTCAATTTACAAATGCTAATTAACAACTTATAATTGAATTATGAAACAAAAAAAAGAAACTTCAAAAGAAAAAGTTAGTCATAAAATTAAACTGCGCCATATTTTTCTAATTGTGAAAATTCTGTTAATTGCAGTTGCAGTCTGCGTTGTTGCTCTAGGCTCTTACTTTGGAATAAAAAAATTCTTCCAAGTGAAGGTTGAAAATCTGCATAAAACTTTATCAAGCCAAATTGAAAACGTAGCGGAACTTACAACTCTAAAAAACAACTACAGCGATGTTGTCTGCATAAAAAAATCAACAGCTGGCGGCATGGCAAAATCGTACAGCATTGTGAAATACAACGGTGTCATAAGGGCAGGCGTAAAGGACTTGTCTTCTATAAAGATAAGCATTTCTAAAGACGCAAAAAAAGTAACTGTCACTCTTCCACGCGTGGAAGTTTTAGGCAACGGCTTAATTTCGCAGGAAGTTTTTGATGAAAAAAGCAGCATCTTTGTTCCAATCACAACTCAGGAAATCTTCACAGAAATTCAAAACGGCATGAAGTCAACGCAAGATGAAATTGTAAAGCAGGGTTTTCTAATAGAAGCCGAGTACCACTTAAAAAGCATAGTTAAGGCATTTCTAACATCGTGTGGCTTTGAAGAAATAGAAATATACTGTTTTTGAAAATATCCACTTGATTAAAGTTCTAAAAAAGTATATTGTCTTTTCATTACTTGCGACAATAGTGGAGAGGCAATACCCGTTCCCATACCGAACACGGAAGTCAAGCTCTCTAACGCCAATGATACTGGATTTTCCGGGAAAGTAGGTAGCTGCAAGTTTTTTTTATTTTAAACGGCTTTCTAAAAATCATTCTCATTTCAACTTTATCAACTTAATCAATTTTCCTTATGGCACACAATGCTCAAAATCAATAGAATAAACAATCAATTATATAGAAGAAATCATCGCATTTGATGGAGGAAATATGAACAAGCAGATTGCAGAATGGTCAAAGGAAGGTGTTGATCTTCCAAAGTTTGACGTTGACCGCATGGCTGAATATACAAAAGAAAACCCTGTGTGGATTCATTTTGGCGCAGGAAATATTTTTAGAGGATTCATTGCGTCAATTCAGCAGGAGCTTTTGAACAAAGGGCTTCAGAAGTCCGGTATTATTGCAAGCGACACTTTTGACTATGAAATCATAGATAAAATTTACAAGCCTTATGACAATAAAACATTGCTAGCTTTAATGCACGCTGACGGCTCGTTGGAAAAAGAAATTGTCGCGTCGGTTGCAGAGGCAGTTCCAGCAGACTCTTCCTCTGTAGATTCTTGGCGGCGTTTGACAGAAATATTTGCTTCACCGTCACTTCAAGTTGTTTCATTCACCATCACAGAAAAAGGCTATGCGCTTAGAGGAATAGACGGAAATCTTTTCCCTGTAGTTGCGTCTGATATAGAAAACGGCCCGGCTAGCCCAAAGCACGCTATGTCTGTTGTGACATCTCTTGCCCTTGCCAGGTACAATTGCGGTAAGTTCCCAGTCTCGTTTGCAAGCATGGACAACTGTTCGCACAACGGTGAAAAATTAGAGAACGCTGTAATGTTCATTGCAAAAGAGTGGGTAAAAAAAGGCTTTGCGGAAGAAGGCTTTATTGATTATTTAACTGATAAAAACAAGGTTGCTTTTCCATGGAGCATGATAGATAAAATCACACCGCGCCCGTCTCCTATAGTGCAGAAAAAGTTAGAGGACTTAGGCTTTACAAATATGTCGCCTGTTATTACAAACAAAAAAACTTATATAGCGCCATTTGTTAACGCGGAAGTTTCGCATTATTTAGTTATAGAAGATTCTTTTCCCAACGGCCGCCCTCAGTTTGAAGAAGCGGGTGTTTATATGACAGACCGCACAACTGTTAACCGCAGTGAGCAAATGAAAGTAACAACTTGTCTTAATCCTTTGCACACAGCGCTTGCGGTTTATGGCTGCATGTTGGGCTTTACTTCAATTGCTGATGAAATGAAAAATGAAGTTCTTGTTAAGCTGATTAAGAAAATTGGCTACGACGAAGGGCTTCCTGTTGTGGTTGACCCAAAGATTTTAAACCCAAAAGATTTTATTGATGAAGTTGTGAATGTCCGGTTGCCAAATCCAAATATTCCAGACACACCTCAAAGAATTGCAAGCGACACTTCCCAAAAAATTCCAGTGCGTTATGGCGAAACAATAAAGTCTTATATTTCAACTGGAAAAGACTTGAATAACCTGATTGGCATTCCTTTGGCAATAGCAGGCTGGCTCCGTTATCTTCTTGCAAAAGACGACAGCGGCAGCAACTTTGCATTAAGCCCTGACCCTATGGCAGAAGAGCTTCAGCCAATTGTGAAGTCGGGCAATCTTCATTCTATTTTGAGCAACATCACAATCTTTGGAACAGACTTGTACACAACGCCTCTTGCTTCAAAAATAGAAAATCTTTTCAAAGAAGAGTGCGCAGGCAACGGCGCCGTAATGTCCACGTTGAAGAAGTATTTGAAATAAAGGAGTTTTTCATGAAAATGACATGCGAACAAAAACACGTCCATGTTTTTTTGTTCGCTGCAAGAATTGTCTATGTAGCGAAAATGTAAGTATCAATTCTTGCCAGAACAGCGCACGTCCATGTGCTTACTTGGTACAATTTAGAAGGAGTTTTTCATGAAAATGACATGCGAACAAAAACACGTCCATGTGCTTACTTGGTACAATTTAGAAGGAGTTTTTTATGAAAATGACATTTAGATGGTTCGGGACTGGGTTTGATTCTGTAACAGTGCAGCAAATTCGGCAGATTCCTGGTGTAAAGGGCATAATCACAACAGTGTACGACTCAAAGCCGGGTGAAGTTTGGGAAGACGCAAAAGTAAAAAAGCTAATCTCAGACGCAAAAGAAAGCGGCCTTGAAGTAAGCGGCATAGAAAGCGTAAACATTCACGACGACATAAAAACAGGCGCGCCTTCACGCGACAAGTACATAGAAAACTACATAAAGACATTGGAAATCTTAGGAAAAAACGACATACACATGATTTGCTACAACTTCATGCCTGTGTTCGACTGGACAAGAAGCGAGCTTGCAAGAAAACGCCCGGACGGTTCAACAGTTCTTGCGTACAATCAGAAGGCAATAGACAAAATCAATCCTGAAAAAATGTTCGCGGGCCTTGATAAAGACAGCAACGGCTTTGTGCTGCCGGGCTGGGAGCCAGAGCGCATGGCAAAAATAAAAGATTTGTTTGAAGCGTACAAGGGCGTTGATGAAAAAAAACTTTTTGACAACTTGGTTTATTTCTTAAAAGCAATCATGCCTGTTTGCGACAAGTACAACATCGACATGGCAATTCACCCAGACGATCCTTCTTGGTCAGTGTTCGGTTTGCCAAGAATAATCAACAGCAAGGAGCATATCTTAAATATGCTGAACGCAGTTCCAAATGTTCACAATGGAATTACACTTTGCACAGGCTCGTTAGGCTCAAGTCAAAAAAACAATCTTGTTGAAATAATAAAAGCGTGCAAAGGCAGAATACATTTTGCGCATATAAGAAATTTAAAGTTCAACTCACCAGATGATTTCCAGGAAGCGGCGCATCTTTCTTCAGACGGCAGCTTTGACATGTACGCAATTGTAAAAGCATTGTACGACACAGGCTTTGACGGCTGCATACGCCCTGATCACGGAAGGGCAATATGGGGCGAAGTTGCAATGCCCGGCTACGGCTTGTACGACAGAGCTTTAGGCTGCGCATATATAAACGGATTGTGGGAAGCTGTTAGCAAAGCAAATCCCCGCTAAAAAAATAGAAAACCTGTTGGAAAATTACTTTACAGAGTCGTAGAAGCTCTTGATTGTTTTTTCCGCAGGCTTGCCGTAAACCGCATAGAACCTGTCTTCAGAAGATTTTTCTAAAGGGTAAAGTTTCCAGCCCCAGTCCCAAATGCAATATCCGTTCACCCAGCTTCTTTTCTTACATTCAGAAAACATTGTCTTAAACCAGTTGTCCTGTTCTTCCAAAGAAATATCATTGTTTACCCGCCAGTCGTTTGGAACAAGGCTAGCACCTTTTGTAGACATGCAGCCGCATTCCGCAAAAAAGAAAGGCTTATTGAATTTATCAACAACTTTTTCAATTCTATCAAGATTTTTATTCCATTCGCTAACAGGGTAGTAGCCGCTTGAAGAAATAACATCAACTGCGTCCCACCAAGAAATATTTTCTTCCTGGTACTTGTCAGTGTTGTAGCTGATTAAGCCTTTGTAAGATGTGCGTAAATTTTTAATTAAGGCGCGCCATTCATTTTCACGCCTTTCGCTCATTACCATTTCACATCCTGGGATAAATAATTCACAGCCTGCTTTTTGAGCAATGTTAGCGTAGTGGTTTTGGAATTCAGTGTAGCTTTTAAACCAGTTTGACCACTTTGGCTCGCAAGGAACATCTTTGTCAAAGAAGTTTATGTGCGCCCTCCAAGTCCCATTTTTGCAGTTAGCTGTTGGCTTTAAAGCGACCATGAGGTTCTTTGAATGAATTGTGTCAATCAACCTCAAAAGCTCGTCGTCAGACATTGTGGCCGGAGTTGTATAACAAATCTCTTCACTCTGTGCTGTCTCTTGCAAACCGTTTGGAATAAGTGTAACTAAATTGGCTCCAGTTCTTGAAACAAGCTCGTCTAAACTAAATTTTGCCTCTTCTGAATCAAGGCAACCTTTGTATGCGAACGATGCAAAATTGAATCCTTTAATGAATGGTAATTTCTTCATAGTAAAAAAGTATCATGTTGACAAAAAAATGTATAGAATAGACAATGTAAAAAGTTGTAAAAACCTCTTTATATAAGATGAATAAAACTGTCATTGTGAGAAGCGAAGCGATGTGACAATCTCTTTTGTAAAAAAAAAGCGCTTCTAGCACTTCGTCAAATGATACTATCAACTTACTTGGAGTTTAAACATGCAATATCTTTTTGAATACTCTGATACAATGAAAAGCCCTTACGAGGCGTTTGTGTTTGACGCTTCAAAAACAATTTTCCCTGTAAGACCTCATTGGCATTACTTTACAGAAATAATGTATATGCTTGAAGGCAATGCAATGGTAGAATGTGACGGCTCAACTTATGTTCTAGAAGAAGGCGACATGTTCCTTTTCCATCCAGAGTCAGTTCATGCCGTTTACGCAGTCGCAGGATTTCCTATAATTTACGATGTTCTAAAATTCGACATAAACAAATTCTATTCCCCAAACAGCTACACCCCGCGCTTTGGAAAAATATTGCAGTCAGCACGTTTAGATAAAAAAGCGTCAGTTGTTTTCCGTGAAGAAAAAATCAAACCGCTTAATCTTAAAAATTATTTTGACAAATGCATAAATGAATTGAACGGACGCTCTTACGGCTACGATGTCATTGTCCACAACACAATCTCAGAGCTGCTTATTCAAATAATAAGGTTTTGGCAATCAAAGGGCTTTACAGTAACAAACGCATCTGGCGAATCTGACCAGAACGCTGTAGAGTCAATAAAGACAATAACCGCTTATATTGACGAACATTCCTCAGAAAACTTAAAGGTGGAAGACTTGGCTTCTTTATGCGCAATGAGCTACAGTTTCTTTGCAAAAAGCTTTCACGACTTGTACTCGCGCTCTTGCAAAGAATACATAGAGCTTGTAAGGTTAACAAAGGCAGAAGACATGCTGTTGTTCACTTCCTATAGCTTGTCTTGGATTGCGCAAGAGACAGGCTTTGCGGACTCAAGCCATCTTATAAAAACATTCCGCCGCTGGAAGAACACAACGCCAAAACAGTACCGTCTTACGCGTCAGAAATAAAAAAAATCCGCCTGTTCCTAAAAACAAACGGATTCCAAAAGTTCAATGTTTAGTCAACAGGCTCAAAACTGTCTTTTCCACCGCCGCAGATTGGGCAAACCCAGTCATCTGGCAAATCTTCAAAAGCAGTTCCTGGTTTTATACCGCTGTTAGCATCGCCTTTTGCAGGATCATAAACGTATCCGCAGATAGAGCATTTGTATTTCTTCATAAATGTAATCCTCCTTGAAATTGGATTAAATAACAATATCATGCTGTGATATAAAAATCAAATAAAATTTATTCCTAAGGGAGCCTCTAAAAACTTCAGCTTTTAGAGGCAACTTTGAAAATGCGATGTTCTAAGGCGCGCTATTACAGCGACTTAAAACTCGCAGGCATCTCTGAAAAATCACGAAAGTGAGTTTTTAGAGATGTCCTAATTGCCAACAACTCTTAATAATTGTATACTAGTCATATGTCTGATAAAAGCTTTACCGTTCTAGATTTGTTAGATTTAGATTTAAAGGGACATAACTCATTAGATTTACGCTGTATCGCAGGTCGCAAAGGTCTTGCCCGTGTAATTACAGTTCCAGACATCAACAGGCCGGGACTTGCGCTTTCTGGCTTTTTAGATTCATTTGCATACCAAAGGGTTCAGCTTTTTGGCCGTGGTGAATACGCATATCTACAAAAGCTTCAGAGCGAACATCAGACAGACACTTTAAAAAAACTATTTTCATTCAATATACCTTGCGCGGTTTTTACGCACAGTCTTCAGCCAGATGATTCCTTCCTTTCTATTGCAGAAGAGGCAGGCTGTTCTGTTCTACAGACAGATTTGGAATCGACAGACTTTTCAACAAGGCTTCTTCGTGTATTTTCAAACATCTTCGCTCCAAAGAAAACGCTTCATGGTGTTTTAGTAGAAGTTTATGGCATTGGAATACTGCTAATTGGAGACAGCGGCGTTGGTAAAAGCGAAACCGCACTTGAGCTAGTTGAACGTGGACACCGCTTGGTTGCGGACGACATTGTAGAAATCCGCTGCGTTAACGGCAACACAATCTTAGGACAGGGCGCGAACACTTTAATAAGCCACCATATGGAAATAAGAGGCTTGGGCATTATAAACATTTCCCAGTTGTACGGAGTAGGCGCCATTCGTGAGCAGAAGGAAGTGCAGCTTGTAGTAAAGCTGGAGGAATGGGACTCCAACAAAGTTTATGACCGTTTGGGTTCAGACACTCATACAACAGACTTGCTTGGAGTAAAAATACCTTCTATAGAAATACCAGTAAAGCCTGGAAGAAACTTGCCTATAATCATAGAGGCCGCCGCAATGAACGAGCGCTTAAAGTCAATGGGCTATTATTCAGCAAGAGAATTTAATCAGAATATATTAAAATGGATTGAATCAGGAGAAGCACAAACCGCTTACTACGGAAGTGACGACTCTTACTAAAATAAATTTATAAGGAAGTATACTGTGACTGAAAAATTACTAACTGTTAGAAACAGAGCAGGCATTCATGCACGCCCAGCAGCGCTTATTGCACAGACAGCGAACAAATTTGCTTGCGAAATCACACTTGAAAAAGACACAACAACTGTAAACGCAAAGTCAATCATGGGTGTAATCACAATGGCAGCAGGCTACAACACAACTCTTACATTAAAAGCAGAAGGTGTTGATGAAAAGGAAGCTGTGGACGCTATATCAAATTTATTTGAATCAAAGTTTGAAGAGGAGTAAGTGATGAAAAATCTGACAGACCGTCAGCGTGAAGTATTAGATTTTATCGCGCAGTTTACTGAAGATAATGTCTACCCTCCAACAGTCCGCGAAATAGGGGAGCATTTTAACATTTCCCTTCGTGCTGTGCAGGACCACATTGCCGCTCTCCAGAGAAAAGGTTATCTTTCACAAAGTCAGAAACGCTCTCGTTCAATTAGGGTGTTGATTGATGAGCGTAAAAAAGATCCAGTTACTTTTACTTCAAAAGTGCCGCTTCTTGGAACAGTTGCCGCCGGCAAGCCTCTTCTTTCTGAAGAAAATCTAGACGGATATGTAACAGTCGCAGAGCCTTTTGTAAAGCCAGGCAAAAATTACTTTGCCTTGCATGTTCGTGGCACCAGCATGATAAACGCCGGCATTCTAGAAGGTGACATTGCAATAATTGAACAATGCGAAACTGCTGTTGACGGTCAAATAGTAGTTGCCGTAGTAGATGACGCAATCACATTAAAAAGATTTTATAAAGAAGCAACACGCGTAAGACTTCAGCCAGAAAATCCTACATTCCAGCCAATCTACTGCCAGAATGTAAGAATTGTTGGAACATTAGCCGGCATTGTCCGTTCATACTAAAAAATGACAGATCCAGAAGTATATCTTTTTACAGGTCCAGAAATCGGCGAACGAAATGATGAAATCTCTTCACTAAAAGAAGCGTCGCGTAAAAAAAACGGCGCAATTGACGAGTATTCATATTATGCTTCTGAGGCGCGCTTTTGCGATGTAATAGCGCAGTTAAGAAATGAAAGCCTCTTTTCTTCAGCAACATTCGTTGTAGTAAAAAACGCAGAGCTTATAAAATTAAAAGATGACATTGATCTTCTTGAGTCATGGGTAAAAGCCGCAAAGGACAGCCCGAACACTTTAGTTCTTGTTTCAGAAGAAAATTCAGTTGATAAAAAAGTTGAAAAGCTAATTCCTGTTTCTCATAAGAAAATGTTCTGGGAAATGTTTGAAGACAGAAAGCCTCAGTGGGTTCAAAACTTCTTCAAGAAAAATGGATTTTCTGTAACGCCTGACGCAGTTGAGTCAATTCTAGACATGGTTGAAAACAACACTGAAGAATTAAAAAGCGAATGTTCTAGATTCTTCTACTGCTTTGAAAAATCACACACAATAACTTCAGACGATGTTGATAATATTATTTCACACAACAGGGAAGAAAACGCATTTACACTTTTTGAAGCAATGGCAGATTCTTCTTCATCTCCAGTTCAGCGCTTGGAATCATCTATGCAGATTCTTCAGAAGATACGCCTGTCTCGCGACTCAAACGCAGTTTCTTTAATTGCGGGGCTTGCTTATTGCTTTAGGCAGCTTAATGTGTGGCACTCAATTCATTCAAACGGAGCTTACCCTTCAGACACAGACTTGCGTAACAGTGGCTTTGCTGGCAAGAAAAACCAGGAGCGCTACAAGTCAGCGTCACGCGTATGGGGGCCAGGCGCCACTTCTTCAATAATTGCGCTTTTGTCGTCAACAGATATGTCAAACAGAGAGTCCGGCATGGCTATGGAAGACACAAGGCTCACAATGATGATTTACTCCATAGTAATTAAGAACGGAGTCTACTGCTCAACATACGACAAAAATTAGGTAATTAATAAAAGTGTCATTTCGAGGAATGAAGTAGAGTTTACCATGAGCGTAGTCGAATGGTGGCAATACCCTTGTGCAAAAGTCCTTAATTCAAATCCATTTTATCAAGAATGTTGCGCAATGAAATAAGGTCCTCTTTTGTAAGAGTCGCGCCTTTTCCCATCTTGTCATGTTCCGGCGACCAAGAGCGAATGTCATATTTAGCAGGCCTGTCGCCCCAAGAAACAAGGTTCAGCTCAAGCTTCCAACCGCCTTTGCCTTCTGAAATAGTTCCAATGTTCTGTTCCACTTTAAAAGAAAATTCATCCGCCATAATTTTTTCCTCCGGCTATTTTATCTTATATGAATATTATACTGTATAAAAACTTCGTTGTGTTAAAAATTCTTAACTGCAAAATTACAGTATTGCGATAAATAAAGATGTGTTGTATTCTATAAATACTATTTTATAAATGAGTAAATCTGTATTGATAATACAGAAATTTAAATTAGTCATTTGAAGGAGAAAATGATAATGTGTAAAAAAATTACATTATTGGTTTTCATTCTAGCAGCGTTTGTTTTTGCTTCATGTAAATCAACACCTAAAGAAGAAACTCCTGCTCAGACAGAAGAACCTGCAAAACAGGAAGAAGTAAAGGAAGAGCCTAAAGAAGAACCTGTAAAATCAACAGATTATTCAGATGCAAACAAAGCTCTTCTTGAAAAAGTAACAGCCGCACGAGAGTCTGCAATTTCAGCAGGTGCAGAAAATGCAAATCCGGATGGCTACAAAACAGCAGAAGTTGAGTACAAAGCTGAACAGTCTGCATGTGAATCTTCAACAGATGATTTGTCAATTGCTCTAAACGATTTAATTGCACGCTACAATGCCATTGCTTCTTATGCAGATGCAAAATCTAAAAAAGCAAGAATAGACAGCTTAGGTTTTGCCAGCTACGGCCAGCAGGACTATGATGAAGCTTCAACAATTTTAGATGAACTTTCAGATGCAAAATCAAATATCAACACTGGAAAAAATCTTTATGAAAAAGCGTCTTCTGCAGATGCAAAATTCACAAATGTTCTTACAGCAGGTTTTAAAGCGCAGTCTAAAGCAGAACGCACAGAGGCATTCAAGGCAAAAAAACAGGCAGACAGCGTAAAGGCATCTGTTTCAAGAAAAGCCGATTATGACAAAGGCGTTGAGCAGTTCCGTTCAGGCGACCAAAAATATGTAACAGGTAATGCAGAAGAATCTGTTGACTGCTACAAAAACTCCAGAGAGATATTTACAACACTTTATAATGAAATCTCAGACGCACGTGCAAAAGCCCAGGCTGCAATTGATGCCGCAAAAGCAAAAGTTGAAGCAAGCAACGCTGTCGCAGAACAGGCAGACTCAGCGGCACCTCTTGGCGACACAAAAGTTGAAGGCATTGAAGACGAAAACGCAAAACTTCTACAAGACGATGATTTCTCTTCAACAGAAAACACAGACGTTGAATTAGACGAAACTCTTACAGAAGAAGGGGCAGAAAAATGAAAAAAATAATAGCATTAGTTTTATCAATATTTTTAACTTCCCTAGTATTCGCAGTTAGTTTCAAGAACAACACATATCAAAAGCTTGCTCAGGAATACACTGTAAAAGCACAGAAGGCTCTTGACGCAGGCGAGTATGCACTTGCAGAAGACTACGCTTCAAAGGCAACAGAAAATGCAGCTCTTTCAGAAGCATATATTAAAAAAATGACAGAAAAAGCAACTGCAGATAAAAGCTTAAAGCTTGCAGAAAACCGTTTGACTTATGTAAAAAGCATACGTGGCGATGTGAACTTCCCGCTTGCATACAGTGACGCGGAATCTTCACTTAACCTAGCAAAATCGGCTTACGACGCAGAAAACTACGAAGCCGCCGCTGCAAATGCTCAGAAAGTGTTGGACCTGCTTGCAGATGTAAAAGAAATTACGCCTTTCCCTAAGTTCTACATTGTTCGTCCTTGGGCAGAAACAAAAGACTGCTTCTGGAACATTTCAGGACGCCCTTATATTTACAACAACCCGCTTCTTTGGGAAAATCTCTACGAAGCAAACAAATCATCTTTGCCTGACCCTAAAAACCCTAACTTAATTCTTCCTGGAATGAAGATGGAAATACCTTCACTCTCTGGCGAATACCGTGACGGTGTTTACAGTCCAGACACAACTTACGAAACATACAGCGCAAACAGATAGCCTGTAGTGTAACAAAAAAGAGCCGCTGTTTTAGTAGCAACGGCTCTTTTTATATCAATTTATTTCCCACAATAATTTTCATACAGCGCCAACGCAGTTCCCATAAGCGCATGGCAATATTCCCCGTGCCCCATGTTTTTTCTAACTTCATCCATATCAATTTCCATATAATGAACATACTCGTCGTCATCAAGATTCTGCTTTCCTGTAAAAGCCAAATCCTCTGCGCAAAAAATATGAACATGGTTTTCAAACAGCGCCGGGTTAGGGTTCATAGAGCCAAGAAAAGTCATCTTGTGCGCAACACAGCCTGTCTCTTCTTTTAGCTCACGAGATGCCGCAACTTCTGGAGCTTCACCTTCATCAATAACGCCGCCTGGAAATTCAATGCTCAAGCTTTTTTCCCCGTGCCGCCATTGCTTTACCATAAGAAATTTATTTTTATCGCATGGAACAACAATCACCCAGTCCTTTGCTTCGTTAACAATATACTTGCCTTTAGAACCGTCTGGCGCAACATTTGTTCTTTCTGTAACTGTAAACACAACAGTCTTTAAGAGCGTTCTTTTGCATTCTTCCTTCCAAACAAGGCTTTCATCATTTTTATCCATTTCAAAAACTCCTGTCATTCTAACTTTAGTAAACTTCTTAAAACAAATATTTTAGAGGCTCCCTTATTGTAAACTATTATGAAAATTTTATTAAGAACGTAGAAAATATTTTTGACAAATATTATTATCTGTTTATAATATAAAAGTCGAATAAAGAAAAAGAACACAGGAGTGAACAATGGCAATAATTACAATTTCAAGGCAAGTGGCAGCTTTAGGTGATGAAATTTCAACTGCCGCCGCAAAAAAATTAGGATATACTTTCATAGACCGCAAGCAAATAGAGGCTCGCATTGTAGAGCTTGGCTTTCCCGCAGAAAAGCTGACTAAGTACGACGAAAGAAAACCTGGCTTTTTTGCATCTCTCGCAAAAGACCGTGATGAATATCTAAACTACCTACAGCTTGCAATTCTAGAAGCCGCTTCACAAGGAGACTGCATCTTAATAGGCCGTGGCGCATTCATAATTCTAGAGGACTTGCCAAATCAAATCTCCCTAAGATTCGTTGCAAAAGACTCTGTAAGAATTGAGCGTCTAAAAAAAGAATTCAACTGGAACGACAAACAGGCCCAGCAAAGAATAACAGAAAGCGACACAAACAGGCTTGGCTTCCACAAGAGCTTCTTCAATTTAGAAAACGAAGACCCTCAGCATTTCCATCTAGTAATGAACACAGGTCTTCTTTCAATAGACGAATCTGTAAAAATAATAGAGGGGCTTGTAAAAAACAACATAACTCCGCAGAAAGAGGCGGAAGGAAAAATAAAGCTTGATCATCTTCTAGAAGGCCAGAGTCTAGTTAACCGCCTGATCTTTGACTACAAGATGAACATAAATTTCTTACACGCAGTTGTCACAGACAAAACCGTAACTTTGCAAGGTGTCGCAGACTCACAGGGCGTTGTGGACAGGGCGGTGCAGGCGGCGGCAAAAATACTTCCAACGTTAAAAGTGGAATCAGCAATAAGCGTAGTGCAAGATTTTAAGGCGTACCCGTAATTGAATTTCGTATTTACACTAAGCGCTGCTGTTGTTTGCTTTGCAGTAGGAATATCGCTAGGCAGCTTTGCGTCAATGGCAGTGTCAAAAGCTCTTCATCACAAGCAAAAGTCATATAGGCTTTCTCTTTCTCTAGTTATGCTAAGCTTGGCTGTTGCAGTTGCGGCGCTCGCAATAATCGTAATCTCACAAAACACAACACGTTCGTTTTTTGACTTTACAAATTACATTTCATTTACCAAAACAAATATAATTTACTGCTCAGCAATTTTTACACTTGGTGTACTTTGCGGAGTTATTCCAATTATTTTCTTCCCAGCAGCAATTGTAATTTACGTCGCGGCTTCTATTTTTACAACAGTTCAAGTTTACAAAACTTTCGGCCTTCAAACGGATATTGTTCCAGTAACAGTTTCAGAAAATAAAATTCAAGTTGATAAAAAAACGTACAATATAAACTCGTTGCCAAATCAACAAAATGAAATATTGTTCACAGTCTACACTTTGCCAGACTATCTTATTGTTCCTCTTCCACGCACTTGGTATTTGCAAACATCAGTTCAAAAATCAGCAGAGCAAGAATCACCATTGCTTTCAACAGAGTCTGCCGTAACTGCAGCAAAAGTTTCTTCGCAAGAATCAAACACTTCATCAAAAAAATCATCATTCATCAACAACTATATATTTTCAAATACAAAAACTAAAACTGTAAAACTGCCGCCTTCAAAATTCTACCCTGCAATCTACACCGTTACAGCCACCCGTTACATAACAGAATTAAATTTCACCGCCTCACGTTCGTTCTAACAAGCCACCGTTACACGAACTTGCATCTGTTTCGCGATCTTGCATCTGTTACACGATCAACTCCAGCACTTTCTTTCAACAATTGCCTCTCATCATTCGACCAACGAAGCGAAGTTTCCACCATCATTAGCTGCAAAAAAACTGACATCAATTCCACAGACTGTATTCTTGAATAAATATTCTGTTTTACCTATACTGTTGCAATGAAAACATCAAACAAATTTACATTCAGTAGAATAATTCTTTCACCAGTATTTTTTATAATTTATTATCTGCCAATCTGGTTCAACTCAAAGCCAGCCAGCGCACTTTCAATAGTAACAACTTGCATAGCAATACCGCTGCTTGCATTTATGGAATTCACAGACTACTTGGACGGCCACTTCGCACGCAAGCACAATGAAGTAAGCGACTTTGGAAAAATGTTCGACCCCTTCGCCGATGTGTTTGTCCACTTAACAACGTTTCTTTTGTTCATGCTCACCGACTATTTACCGCCAGTGCTTTTTGTCCTAATCCTCTACAGAGAATTCAGCATGAACTTTTTCAGAATGGTCGCCGCTAAAAAAGGCACAGCAATCGCCGCACGCAAAGGTGGCAAATTAAAAACAGTCTTCTATGTCGCCAGCGGATTTTTCTCACTCGCGCAAGAATCCATGATCCGCTGCGGACTAGATGCCGCATGGAACGTAAACATGAATGTCCTTCACACAGTTGGAATTGTCATGTACATAATTTGCGTTGTGTTGTCATACGTTTCGTTTGTAGACTACTTAGCCCACTTTGGAAATCTCTTAAAAGACAGCGCAAACGACAAACAGTAATTTTTTTTAATATTTTTTTGGACTAGCTTGCAAGCAAAACAGCTTCGCGCATTTACTTTTCATCCGGGCTTTTCGCGCTTCCGCTGCCGCTCCATTCCTCCGCTTCGCTACGGAACTGCTTCGCAGGCTCTCCAATCCCGCGTAGGTGTATTTCAAATTCTAATCCTTTCAACAGGAGCTTCATTCTTTTTATTAAGGTCCTTTCTTGATCGTATTTAAAAAAAGTAGGCATGGTATTTACAGAAGAAGATTGTAAACAAATGTTCCCGTGGGGCGAATGAAATGTTTATTATCCAAGAGAAGATGAAAAGGCTTAGACGGGAGTTCACGACGGAGAAAAAAAAACTTAGGGTAGAAACGCCACAGTGGATAGTTGATAAATATAACGAACATTTAAAAACAGTAGAAAAACTAAGAGAAAAAGCAATAAACGGTGTAATTCTTACGGAATATGAACGTTTTATCTGCAATCATAAATAAGCATATATGAGCATTTCTAAAACTTACTTCTGGTGATTTTTTTTCAGAGATGCCTGCGAGTTTTAAGTCGCTATAATATCGCCATTTAGAATATCGCATTTTAAAAGTTGACTCTAAAAGATGAAGTTTTTAAATGGGGCACTATTATATTCATATTTTTATCAATGACTATATTCGTAAATTAAGTGATTAGTAAAAAATGTCATTGCGAGGAACGCAGTAGAGTTTACTGAGCGTAATCGAATGGTGGCAATCTCTTTCAAAATAGACATGTTTTATAAAACAGACTCCTCAATTTCGGTCGGAATGACAGAAATCACTGTATTTACGGACGTAGCCTTATTAATAGAACCACAGAATATCATAAATCTACGTCTTTCTAAGCATATGGCCTTTTTATATTAAGCCCACTGTCAAGACAAAAAATTCAATAAAACTCGGATCAAGCTGCTTGTGATGAACAATTCTTTGAAAGGGCAAAGAAAGTTCCCTTGTCATAAACTTCATCTGGAGTTTTGTAGTCAAGGCTTTGATGGATTCTTTTTGAATTAAAGAAATCAGCAAATTTTCCAAGACTATGCTCCAGCTCTGCTTTTGTATTAAAATCCCTTAAGAAGATCCATTCATACTTCAGTGTCCTCCATGTTCTTTCAACAAGAATATTGCCTTTGCATCTGCAAATCACGTCCATGCTTATTTCAATTTTGTAAGACTGGAGCAACTGTATAAACTCCCTGCTTGTATACTGGCTTCCACAATCAGTATTGAAGATTGCGGGAACTCCATATTCTGCAATCGCATCTTTCACAACCTCAAGGCAAAAATCAATATTCATGTTGCCACTCAATCTCCAGCTTAAGATTTTTCTTGAATACAAATCAATCACAGCTGTGTAATACATCATTCCCCATGGCATCTTTATGTAGGTTATATCTGTTGCCCAGACCTTGTTTGCAAAATTGATCTGCTTTTTGCGCAGAAGGTAGGGAAATTTTCCAAAGGGTTTTGAAGATGGCTTTGTTGTTGAGAAAACAGGCCTTATTCCTTTTAGGCCAAGCCTTCTATATCATGTTCTGACTTTTTTCTCATGGGCCCAGCTGAAATTTTGGCTCAGCAGTTCCCTGGACATTTTCTGATACCCAAAAGTCTCAAACCCTTCTTCGCACCAGACATCGAACAAGATTTTTGATCTCTCCTTGAAGATCTTCATTTCCTCGGCTTTTGACTCCTGCATTTTTCCATACAGTGAAAGTTTTTCATAATATGCTGATTTTGAAATCCCCAGAATTTCACACAGCCTTTGCACTGTCAATTGTGTTTTATCTTCTCTTGGATATTTTTGAATCAGTTTCCACGGGGTGGCTTCTGAAATTTCGCATCCACTTTTTTTTTAGAAGCTCAAATTCAAGCTGTTTTCTACCAAGCTCCTGCAATGCAATCTCGTGTTTTTTGAAGCTTCTGGTAATTTCTTTCAAGTGGCTTTTGTGACTCCGTCTTTATTTCCCCGTCGCAAAACGCTTTCTTCCAGTCGCTCAAGATCGATGTTGGCACTGCGTATTGTGCTGCCACTTCCGCATCTGACCTTTTTCCCTTTTAAGCATTCTTGAATTACTTCTCGTTTAAATTCATCGGTGGAAGTCTTTTCGTTTCGTCCCATGTCTTTTATCCTAATATGTATCCGTCTTTTTGTACATTTTTTGTCCAGATTCTAGGCTTAGTATATTTATCGTAGTCGGGAATCAACTAATTTCAAGTATTTTTTATTATTCCATTACACTCAAAGTTCTGTAGTCTCCTCTTTAAAAACGTCTTTTGCCCATTTTATAGTGATATATTATACGACATCTCTAAAAACTCATGTTCAATGATTTTTCAGAGATGCCTGCGAGTTTTAAGTCTCTATAATAGCGCGATTTAAAACATCGCATTTTCAAAGTTGCCTCTAAAAGCAGCAGTTTTTAGAAGCTTCCAATATTATTCCAATGAAATTTATAAAAAACAAAAAAAATTGCATAAAAAGTTTATTGAATACTTGACAACATTCTCTGTCTGATGGTATATTCTCTTTTACCACCTAAAGTCAAGGCGAGTGCGTTTCCTTGAAGCGACATTCAAAACTGGCAAAAAAAAACGATTTTTTACAAAAAAAAATTGAAAAAAAAGCCAAATGACTATTGACAAGAAATCATAAATTAGAATATAATCACACCACTTGTGAAAAACAAGTGATGAACTTAACAAGATATAAAATCAAGTTGAGTGAGCTATTTGACAGTAAAAGGGAAGGAAAGAAGAAGACAATAATAAGGTAAAGGAACCAGCGTTCTGCGACCGCAAGGAAGCAGGACATTGAATTGGACGGAAGCGCAGGCCGGAAGGCAGGCG
>Ga0172378_10001528_pt1 | contig 21431 bp, 12 predicted proteins | sample GrowelOW332metaG_FD_119755 | JGI IMG/M metagenome (GOLD analysis project Ga0172378, IMG submission 119755) | Groundwater microbial communities from an aquifer near a municipal landfill in Southern Ontario, Canada - Pumphouse #3_1 metaG | ecosystem: Environmental > Aquatic > Deep subsurface >... | reverse complement strand
TTTGGTGATCTTGAAGATTTTGGTTTATTAAACTTTTTTGCTCAAGATATTGCGGAAAGTAGCTTAATTATTAGAGAAAACAGTGATGGTTATATTTATGGAGATAGCGATTTTAATGCTTCAACATTGCAAACTAAATTAAAAGAAGCAATTGTACCTAATTCATTTGCTAACCGTACAGAAATCATAATGGATAAAGAATTTATTGTTATGCATGATACTGGTAGCCTAATTGATGCTGATGGATGGGCTACTCATATGTTAACAAGTGATAGAGATGCATCATGGCATTTTACAGTTAGTGATACTGTTACTTATCAACATATTCCACTTGATGAAGTAGCATGGCACGCTGGATGTGGCGCAGGCGCATCAACAATTTATAAATTAAGTAATACGGGAATTAAATATACAAAAGAGACACCAGAAATTACAATTAATAAAGAAGATGGATATTATTATATTAATGGACAAAAATCAATAATTTTAGCTCCAATATTTGAGGGCACAATATATACCGACATTACTCCAGCTGGAATTTATACAGAAATTGGAAGTGACGGAAATTATTGGATGAATTCAACTTATTATAATGATGATTATGGCTTTGTATCTAATTATGGCGGAAACACTAATGGAATTGGTCTAGAAACTTGCATCAATGCCGGTGTAAAATATACTGAAGTAATGAGAACATCTGCTAATTTAGTTGCTCATTTATTAAGTATGTACGGTCTATCAATTCATCGTGTTCTTCAACATCGTAATTTCTCTGGAAAAGTATGTCCACAAACTATGATAAGAATGAATACATATGATGATTTTCTTGAAATGATAGAAACACAATACTTTTTGATTAAACATTTCCCAGGATTAGATATATCATATGAATCAGCAAATTCTGATTTGCTTGATAATAAGGGATATTTATTGAGTTATGTTACAGAAGATACTGACGTTACGTATACTGTAACTGCTAAGTATAATGAACAAACTGTTACTAAAACATATACAACAACAATTTTAGCTAAACAAGACTAAAGTCATATAGACAAGAAAGATTAGGAAAGGCGTATTATAGGTAGATTAATGAAAATACAAAATCTTGCAAAAAATTATAAAACTAGATACGAAACCGTAAATGCATTAAACGGAATGACTTTAGAGTTTCCAGAAAGAGGATTAGTCTTTATTGTTGGAGTCAGCGGAAGCGGTAAATCAACTTTAATGAATATGTTATCAGGAGTAGATACTCCAACAAGTGGTGATATAATAGTTGATGAAAAGAATTTATTTAAAGATTATAAAAAACAATTACATGCCTATCGTAATTCATACGTAGGATTGATTTTCCAAGAATATAATTTAATTGATGATATGAATGTTTATGATAACATTAAATTACCATTAGAATTATTGGGAGAAACAGATTTTTCTATTATTGATGAGGTTATAAAAACCATTGATATTGAAGATATCAAATATTCTAAAGTTAATGAAATATCTTCCGGACAAATGCAAAGAGTTGCAATTGCTAGAGCTCTAGTTAAAAACAGTCATATTATTTTAGCCGATGAGCCCACTGGTAACCTGGATTCTAAAAATGGTAAAATTGTAATAGAAACTTTGCAACGTATTAGTAAAGAGCGTTTAGTTGTAGTTATAACTCATGATGATGAATCTGCCCATGAATATGGGGACAGAATTATTGAAATAGAAGATGGATCTATTTTAAACGATACATTAGTTAATCCAGATATTAATAAACCTAATAAAATTATGGAGCCAGTTGAATTTCACGAACCAGAAATTACTTTCCGTCGTCAAATAAAATTTACTAAAGATTTTATTAGAGGAAGGGTTGGCAGATCTATTGCTATATTACTCCTTATGATAATAATACCAATTATTGGTAATGTATTATGTGGGTATGCTTTTTTCAATGTTGATAAAAGTTATAGCAAATATCAAGATGAGTATGGTAGTGAATACGTTATGCTGGCGGATACTTATAGTGGGTATACCGTTAATTATGATACTGATGAATTTATTAGAATTGAAGAAGAATATGTGGGAAGCAATTTATTAGAAGTGTATGGCACTAATTACTATATTGATAATTCGGAAAATAAACCCGAAGATAAAATATATAAAAATGAAATAAATAATATAATTGTTGATGACAATGGAACATTTAATTATATTGATGGCTCTAAGCCATTTAATGAAAATGAAATTGCAATTACCGATTATTTCAAAGCGGCTTATTTCTATTATACAGGAGACGAGATTAATCCGGGAGATTCATTGAAAGTCAACGGAGTTAGCTTCTTTATTACGGGGCTTGTTCAAACAAGTTATTTAAATTATTTAGATTATGATGAAAGTGATTTGTTTACTAGTATGGCCTTTAAAGAAAATTTGGCATATTACGCAGCATTTTACATGTCAACACCGGGAAGAATATATTGGGAAAATAATATGACCTACTATATTGAAGAAGCTAAATTAACCGTTTTTGATGATTATAACAATAAAACAGTTACTAATATACAGGTATTGATTAGAAAATGGACAGCAGAACCTGTTTTGCTTGCCGGAGATGATTATACTTGTATAGGTAGATATGGCTATGCTTCTGAGAATTTATGGAGTAATGAGATGGGAAACAGTTTAGATGATAGTATTGGAAGTACGAGTATATCATTTATCTGTACAGCTAGAAGTAAATATACATTTACTATAAGAGTATCTGGTATATATAAATCTTCAGCAACATCTTTTGATAATATTTTACCTAATGAGGTAATGGTAGACGAAGAACGATTTGATTATTTTAGAACTAAACAAGCACAGTGTAAATTTCTAATTAATTCTGATGATGTAAATTATAAAGAAATCATTGAAAATGAAAATGTTGTAAATCAATCATTTACTTATGCTGCAGCTACTTGGCAAAAAGCTGAGTCTTCAAAATATGTAATGATAGAATTTTTATTAACTATGATATTGATAACAGCGGTTTTCTCATTTGCGATTAATTCAATTACATTGAATACAGAAATGAAAAAAATGGGTATTAAATACTCATTTGGAATTAAAAAGAAAACCATTGTAGCACCATATTGGATAGAATTAATTGTTGATATGATTTTAGGTTTAGTTATATCCGTATTAGTTACGAGATTATTGTATCCATTAATAATGAATAAACTAATTTTCACAACGATTCAAGAAAATACTGAGTATTATTTCTTCTATATTGGAATAGGTAGTTTATTAGGATGGGATTTATTTATATATGCTATTATGAGTATTAGTCTTCTTTGGATGGTCAATAAAATTTTCAAGAAGAGTCCGATAGAAATGATAAAGGATTTATAGATATGATTGAAATAAAGCATTTATGTAAAACATACAATAAAACCAAAGAAGTTATAGATGATATGAATTTAACATTTCCGAATGTTGGACTTAATATCATTGTTGGAAAAAGTGGATGTGGAAAAACCACATTAATTAATATTCTAGGCGGAATGGATTTAGATTATAGAGGCGAAGTTAGGGTTGATGGACAAACGCTAAGTGATATGAAGTACGACAAAATTGCCGAATATCGTAATTACTTTTCAGCATTCATTTTCCAGATCAATTCTTTATTCGAATTTATGAGCGTAGAAGATAATTTACAATTATGTTTAGATATTCAAGGTAATGATGCAAAAATATCTGAAGCATTAGAAAGAGTTGGCCTAAAAGGTTTTGAAAAGAAAAAAGTAAAAGCCTTATCGGGTGGTGAAAAGCAAAGAGTAGCAATTGCTAGAGCTCTAATAAAAGACTGCAAGATAATCTTCGCTGATGAGCCAACTAGTGCCTTAGACAGTAAGAATGCCCATAAGATTTTTCAATTATTTAAAGAAATAAGCAAAGATAGATTAGTTATAATGGTTACTCATGACGTTAAAAAAGCTACTCAGTATGCTGACCGTACCGTTCATTTAATTGATGGTAAGGTTGAAGAAGAAAAAGTATATCAAGAATGCACAGGACTTGCTCATGAAATTAAAGAGAAAAAATCTAAAAATAGGTCACTCAGACCAATACTTTTTCATAATCTTTTAACTGGTATGGTTATTAACATTTTTGTAATGTTACTATTGATTGCGACTCTTTGTATGACTAATATTGCATTAGAGCAAAGTAAAGTCATGGGAGAATATGATAATTTAGGAACATTAGATGAGACTTCTTTTAATGTAGACAGAGCTATAAATACACAAATTGAAAATGATGTTGATTTATTTGAAATTGTTAAAAGAGATGATGTAGATAGTGCTTACTATTATTTAGAGCACGATGATACGGAGTCAAATAAATTAGACCCAGCAGATTATACAATACTTACTAATAATTTTAGTGAATATGATATATATGAAGGTGCTAGAAATTCAGAATATGAAGACCTAATTATTCCGGGGTGTTCTAGTTATCAAAAAGTTCAATCAAAAGATACAAGTACGGGAATAACTCGTGGATGGGTATATTATTCTTCAACTAATTATAAGTATTATACTTATGATGAAGATAATGATTATGACCTAACGGCCGGAAGATTACCGGAAAGTGATAATGAAATATTAATTACGGATACTGTTGCTGATCGATATTTAAGAAATAGAGCTTATGCTCCTGGATTTGGATATACGGCTTACTATACAACGTATTTACTTGATTATAATGATTTATTGGATGACCAATATACTCTAGAAACTTCTGAAGGTGGCGAGGAAACATTTGATAATGTTTTCACAATTTTTGATACATATGGAAGTGCATATGGTGCGCTTGGTGGAGAATTTAATTATCCAGTTTATACAGAAGAGGACTATAAAGTAGTTGGTATTATTGATACAAATACTTTGCCTTTTTATACTTATAATTATGAAAATGCGCGTTATTATTTATTAAATGATTTTGAAACGCAAACAGGTGATGAAGAGTTTATGAACTCTATAACTAATCAACCGTATGGTTATGTAGTATTGCCTTCTCCTCTTGGAGAGACTGTGGAAAATCAATTTAAATATGAACCAATTACAGTACCCGCTATTAGTTATAATGGATATAATTTTGATTCATCTATTTATGCATTTAAAGGATTGTATGATTATACTGGTAACGGCCTAGCCGGATACGAAGATAATTTAAATACTGATGTAAGTGATAGAGTTATTACTAAGTCAATATCATCATCTGAATTAAATGATAATGAAATATTAATTACTATTAATATGGCTGAGAAATTATTCCCTAGCTTATCTATTAATAGTTATAATGCTATAGATAAATTTGCGTCCTTCCAAAATCAAGAAGTAACGTTACAGCTAAAAACTTCATCAGGTGATACTGATATAACTTTTAAGGTTGTTGGATTATGTACGGATACTAATGGTGATATGTATGTCAGTGATGATATGTATAGTACCATTTATAATGATGTAACTAATTTAACACCAACTTTAACGATTAATCTTCAAGGAAAAAGTTTACAAGGTCGTAAGGCATTAATGGAGAAATTATATAGTTATGGTTATGCTCTTATACCTATAAATAAAATTCCCGGAGAATATCTTGAAATGGTAGAAGGCGAAGGAGAAATGATAGCTAAGGTTGATTACGACGGCTTAACTTCTCTATATCCAGATTACAGTATTGTTTCTGATGATGGATCTCAATATTTTTATGTTGATGGAGTAAATTACGGTAAAGTTGTTGATGAATATGTTTATATGACCAGTTCAATGGTTAGAAAAATTGCTATTGATGATTCATACTATGAATCGCAAGGAAATATATCGCCATATTACTTATTTTCTGATTACTATACGGATGATAATGCCCAAAAAGGAAATTCTATTTTGTCTATCATTCAAGGGTTATATCAGTTCTTTATGATAGTGGCATTTATTTTGGCATTTGGTTTTATTTATCTAAAAGAGTATAGAGAAAGACATACAATAACAAAACTTTCGATGTTAGGAGTTAAGACTAAGGACTTAATTAAATTAAACTTAATTACTTATATTCCGATGGCTATTTTAATTGGTGCCTTATCGCTTCTATTTACTTGGATATTTATTAATAATATTAATGGATTATATAGTTATTCATTTATTAATTATTTAATGAATCAAAAAGAAGCCGGAACATATATTTTATCTTCTAGTGGAGATAAAGTATACACAGTAGCTACAGTTAATCGTATTAGATTATTGTTTAGCAAAGATTCTTATATAATAACTTTATGGGTTTCTTTAGGGGCAATGGTTATAATGCTAGCTAGCTCAATTGCAGTTAGTCTTAGTAGCAGAAAAAGAAAATAAATAAATAGTACTTAAAATTAATTTTTTAAGTACTTTTTTTATTGAAAAAAAAGAAGAAATAAACTATAATGGACTAAATGGAGTATTTATGAATATTGAACAAAAAAAAGTTAAAAATAAAATACCTTGGAAAGAAGTTTTATTCAAATTAATCCCGATTGGAGCGTATTTTGTACTAATGTTTACATCATGGTGGCAACGCACGTTATATAAACTTGTTTTATCATCAGTTGGGTCAGAAATTAGCTCACTTATTATTAACTTAATTGTATTTTTGTTAGTATTAATTTTAGCTATTTTATTTGAAAAAAAAATGATTTATCAAAGTACACAAGAATATAATAAAAAGAATGCCAAAACAATTTTTAAAGAAGCTTTAATTGCTTTATTAATTTGTTTTTTAGCAAATATTATTGGTTCCCTTATTAGCAGTTTCTTTTCTAATGCATCAACATCAGTTAATCAAACGGAAGTTAATAACATTTTAGGGGGTACTTATGGTATTTTGTTTATACCTATAATTACGATTATTGGGCCGATTGTTGAAGAATTAGTATTCCGAGGCGGAATACTTGATGGTCTTGTTAAAGTAAAAGTACCATCATGGATAGCTGTACTTTTGTCAGCGGCGCTATTTGGATTTATTCATGTAAGTGCGGGCGATTATAGTCAAATATTTTCATATTTATTTATGGGAATAGCTCTTGGAGCAATATACGTGAAAACAAAAAGCATTTATACAAGTATCATAACGCATATATTGATTAATAGTATATCCGTATCGTTGTTTTACTTAGCTACTTTAGCAGAATCAATATTGTCACAAATACAGTAAAAGGAGAAAGTAATGAATATAATAGCAAATTTTGAGAAGGTAAGCATTAATCAGTTTGAAAAAGATTTACCTGAATATATAGATAATTATGAAAGAATAAAAATTCCCGCAAGATCAACAAAAGGTTCTGCCGGATATGATTTTTTTGTACCATTTTCTTTTTCTGTTTTACCTGGCCAAACCCAGGTTATACCTACGGGTATTAGAGCAAAGATTGAAAGTGGATGGGTACTTCAAATCTATCCTAGAAGTTCTATGGGAATAAAATATAATATGGAAATTTGTAATACGGTAGGAATAATTGATAGCGATTATTATTATGCCAATAATGAAGGACATATCATTGTAAAAATTCGTAATGACGGAGACAAAACAATTAATATAGAAGAGGGAATGAGGATTGTTCAAGGTATATTTGTACCATACGGCATTACCCTAGATGACAATGTCACTAAAAACCGTCATGGCGGTTTTGGAAGCACTGATTAAATATATGGGATGCAATAGATATAGATTGCATCCTTTTATTTAAGAAAAGATTGTTAAAAACAGGGATTTATTGTATAATAATACCTAGTGATAAGGAGGGTTAAAACAATGAATGAAGATATAAAATTACAAAATATACAACAGTCTATTATTAGCAAAACTGGAGAAGAATTAAAAACTTTTATTGTTAGTAACCATCCCTATGATATTCATATAGTTATTGAGGATTTAGACTTAGTATATCAAAAAAAAGTTATTGATTTATTAGATCCTTCCGAAGCTGCTGATATTTTAGAATACCTAGAGATTGATACTTCAGTAAATTTATTAATCAGTATTGACCCTAAAAAAGCAGCTAAAATTGTATCAATGATGGAAATTGATGATGCTGTTGATATTATCAAAAAAATGTCTAAAGATAAAAAAATTACTATTTTAAAATTTGTTGATAAAACTATTTTAGAAAAAATCGTGAGATTATCTAAATATGCAGAAAATGAAGCTGGTTCTATAGTAACAGATAACTATTTATATTTTACGTCATCTATGAAAGCTGGCGAAGCAATGAAAAAGCTTGTCAAAGAAGCTAGCGATAGAGAAGAAATTGATGTATTATTTGTAGTTGATTCTAAAGGCGAATTAATAGGCTACATTTCCCTTAATAAATTAATAGTAGCTAGAAAAAATGATAAAATATCAGATATTATGGATACTAATGTAAAATCTATAGATGCCCAAACTAGTATTTATGATGCTGTAGAAATGATAAATGAATATAATTTATTAGCACTTCCGGTCTTAAAAAATGGCATTTTAAAAGGTATTATAACCTTAGATGATGTTATGGATTATGTTAGTGAAGATATAAGTGCGGATTATGCAAAACTAGCTGGTATTAGTGGAGAAAAAGCCGATACATCGCTTAAGAATGTCCTAAAATCTAGATTATTGTGGTTAGTCATTCTTTTGATTTTAAGCTTTTTTGTATCTTCTGTTATGACAGGGTTTAGTCAAGTAATTACCGCAATGACATCTTTAGTATTCTTCCAGTCATTAGTACTTGGAATGGGTGGAAATGCTAGTACGCAAGCTTTAGCAACTACCGTTATCGGTTTATCAAAAGGGGCCTTTGCAGATCCTGTAAAAAGAAAAAGACATATTAGAAATGAAATTATTGCAGGCTTTATTAATGCCTTTATTTTAGCAGTTGTTGCTTTTTGGTTATCATATATATTTATAAATTTACGACATATTGAAGGAAATAGTTGGATTGTATCTTTAATTGTTGGGCTTTCTATTATGGCTGGTTTATTTATATCAAATATAATTGGAACACTAGTCCCTATTATATTTTCTAGCCTACATATTGACCCAGCAGTGGCTAGTGGTCCTTTTATTTCAACGTTAAATGATATTATTGGCGTACTTATATACTATTCACTTGCAACTCTTATATTAATGGGAGGTGGATTTCTATGAGATTAACTTCAGTATTAATAAATAAATTACAAGTAATGCATCCTGGAGATGTTGCTAATCTTATTGAAAACCTTAAAGATCAAGAAAAGCAAAGAGTTTTTAAAGTATTAAGTGATGCTGCACTTTCCGAGATATTTGCATATTTAGATGAAGAAGATGCTGCTGATTGCCTACAATTAATGAGTGATAAGCGTGCAAGTAATGTCTTAGGACATATGAAAAGTGATGAAGCTGCGGATATTATTAATGAGTTAGATAAAGACAAAATAGCTAACTATTTAAAATTATTAGATGAAGAAACGAGACAAAAAATTGAGGCACTACGTAAATATAGTGATGATTTTGTAGGTTCTATTATGAATACTTCATTTATAAAGCTAGAAGCGAGCTTAGACGTCAAAGATGCCATGAAAATATTGCTTAAGCGTGCTCCGCATGTTGAAGTAATAAATACTTTAATGGTGGAAAACGATGAAGAATTTGTAGGTATTCTAGATTTTAGAAAATTAATTATGAGTAAATCTCCTTGCAGAATTGGCGAAATTACTAATAAAAACGCCAAATACTGTGAAGATTTTGATTCACGTGAATACGCGATTAAAATAATTAATGATTATGATATATACGCACTTCCCGTACTCAAAAATAACAAAGTTGTCGGTGTAGTTAGTATTGACGATAGTTTTAGTGCTATGCAGGAAGAAACCTTAGAAGACTATACTCAATTAGCGGGTATTAGCGGTGAGTTTGACGAAAACGAAACTGTATTGTTGAAAGTTAAAAAAAGACTTCCTTGGTTATCAATATTAATAGTACTTAGTTTAGCAGTATGTTGGTTAATATCAGCATTTGACAATGTTATTGAAGCAATTACAGCTTTAGTATTATTCCAATCTGTAATCAAAGGATTATCTGGAAATGTTGGAACCCAAAGTCTAGCAATATGCGTTAGAAGTATTGCTAATCGAGAACTCTTAACAAAAAAAGCCATAGTTAAACATTGTGTTTTAGAATTTAGAAATGGATTAGTACTAGGTCTAATTATCGGATTATTTACATTTGTAATTGGGGCTATGTTTTTACGATTAGTAGTAGGTAGTGTATGGATGGATGCCTTCCGTATATCTGGTGTAGTTGGGGTATCAATTGCCCTTTCTCTCAGTTTGTCATCGTTATTTGGTTGTCTTGTACCGATATTGTTTAATTCTATGCATATTGATCCATCAGCAGCTAGTGGGCCTTTTATTACAACAACAATTGACTTAATAGCTATTGCGGTATATTTTTCCCTTGCTATTGCGTTTTTAATCTAGGAGAAACATAATGTTTGAAATAGGAAATACAAAAATTAAATCACCTCTTGTCCTAGCTCCCCTAGCTGGATATACAAATAGTGTATATCGCAATCTTTGTGGAGCAATGGGAGCAGGATTAGTATATACCGAAATGATTAGTGCTAAAGGAATACTTTATGACAATGAAAAAACTTTAGAAATGATCGATGTATCTAATGACAAATACCCAGTATGTGTCCAACTTTTTGGCTATGATATTGATGAAATGGTCAGAGCTGGAAAAATTATTGAGCACTTGTGTCACCCGGTTGCGATTGATATTAATATGGGGTGTCCTGTTAAAAAAGTTGTTAAAAATAGAGCTGGCTCATATTTACTAGGTGATGAGGATCATGCTGTTTTACTTGTTAAACGTATGAGTGAAAGCCTAGATACGCCAATAACTGTTAAAATGAGACTGGGAATTGATTCTGCTAATATTAATTGTGTCACTCTTGCTAAAAGTTTTGAGCAAGCAGGGGCTAAAATGATTGCGATTCACGGAAGAACAAAAGCCCAAATGTACAAAGGAACAGTTAATTTAGATTATATTAAACAAGTAAAAGAAGCTGTCAACATTCCAGTAATTGGTAACGGGGACGTCAGAAGTTATGCAGACGCTAAACGTATGCTAAATGAAACGGGAGTAGATGCTGTTATGATAGGACGAGGAACATACGGTAATCCTTGGATATTTCAAGAAATATTATGCAAAATGCAGGCTATATCCTACACAAGTAAGAGTATTAGAGAAAAATTTAGCTTACTTAAGCAACAATTAACAGAATTAATAGAACTTAAGGGCGAGAAAAAAGGTGTACTGGAAATGAGAGGAATTTCTATGTGGTATGTTAGAGGCATGAAACATAATAGATTTTTTAAACAACAAGTAGTTTTAGTAAAAACTGAAGCGGAATTAATTAAATTAATAGATGAATTCGAGGAATCACAATATGAATAATATGTTAACTAAAGGTATGAAGGTACAAAACGGAGTTTTGTATTTAGGAAGTCATAAAATTAGTGATATTGCAAGAGAGTATGATACTCCTTTGTATGTTTACGATGAAGAAAATATACGTTACAAACTAGATTTATTTAAAAATAATTTTAAAAGTGATAAATATAAATGTCACGTAATCTATGCATCTAAAGCTTTCTTTTGCCCATATTTAAGCGATATTATAAAAGAATATGGTATGTATATGGATAGTGTTAGTATGGGTGACTTATATATGATTAGTAAAGCATCTTTTCCAGCAGAGCGTGTTGTATTACATGGTAATAATAAAGATATTAGTGAACTAGAATATGCAATAAGTAATAATGTTGGAATGATTGTCGTTGATAATTTTGAAGAATTAAAATTATTAGACAAAGTAAGTACGGAAAAGCAAAAAATGGTTAATGTCATTTTAAGAGTTAACCCCGGTATAGCTGCTCATACTCATGAATATATTCAAACATCTACCTTGAATAGTAAATTTGGTGAATCAGTATTTGATATTAAAAAAATTGTTGAAATTATTAAATACGCAAAAAACACTAAATATATTACAATGAAAGGATTTCATTGTCATATTGGTTCTTCTATAAATGACGAAACATCATTTGCTAAAGCAACGGTTGCGATGTTAGATTTTATAATGAAAGTCGAAAAAACATGTGGCTTTATAACTACTGTTTTGGATTTAGGAGGAGGATTTGGTATAAAATACTTACCCGATGACCATCCTATTGATATAAAAAAAATGTTAAAATGTATAATAGATGAAGTTGATCAATATATTAGTAAATTTGGACTTAATATACAAGAATTATATATTGAACCAGGAAGAAGTATTGTTGGCGATAGTGGAGTTAGTTTATATACAGCATCAATGGAAAAAAATACTTATGGAAAAAAAGAATACGTATTTGTTGATGGTGGAATGACAGATAATATTAGACCGGCTTTATATAGAGCTAAATATTATGCTGATTTAGCTGACAAGATGAATGATGAAAAAGAGTTAGTGGATATTGCTGGACCTTGTTGCGAAAGTGGAGACATTATTGCGGAAGATACATATTTACCTAAAATACAAAGGGGAGATATTGTAATAGTTTATTCGACTGGAGCTTATGGCTATTCGATGAGTTCTAATTATAACGGTAGATTAAAAGGAAGTGTGATTTTTGTGAATAAAGACAAAATTAATTATGGAGTAAAAAGGGAAAGTTTAGATGACTTAACTAGTCATTTTCCCGTTTCTACTAACAAAAGAATTTTTGATTGTCATAGTGACATGCTATTTGATTTGTGGACTAAAAAAAGCAGAGGTATTGATGACGAGTTTACGCGTCATGTTAATCAGCTTAACAATAGTGTAGTTCATGGCGGTATATGGACAATGTATTCTCCATTTGATTTTGATTTAGTTGAAGCGTGTAATATAGCTATAAAACAAATTGATATGAAAAGGTTAGATGATTTCCAAGTAATACTTGGTATTGAAGGATTGAGAAACTTAGAAAAAGTAGAAGATTTAGACGTTTTATATAAAATGGGATTCCGACATGCTATGGTTACATGGAATGAGGCTAATCGATATGCAACTGGAGCTAAAAGTGACAAGGACAGAGGAATTACTGAAGAAGGTCGTAAATTATATAAACGTATGGAAGAGTTAGGTATGATTATAGATTTAGCTCATTTAAATGAAAAATGTTTTTATGAAGCTCTAGATATAGTTCATAAAAATATTATGTATTCTCATGGATTATGCAAAATATATTGTGATCATCCAAGAAACATTACTGATGACCAAATGAGAGCATTGAAAAAAGTTGATGGATTGTTTGGTTTAACCCTAGCTGATAGTTTTATTAGTAAAGACGAAGATAAACGTACTATGGATATGTTTTTAAAACATGTACAACATGCGATTTCTATTATGGGAATTGATAACGTCTGTTTTGGGTTTGATTTTATGGATTATTTATCAGATTTTCCTAATTCTAATTTAAAAGAAGTTAACAATGCAACTCTAACTTATCGTATTATTGAAGGACTAGAAAAAATAGGTTTAAAAGATGACGAAATTGATAAAATTTGTTATACAAATGTATATAAAAGATTTGGTGACAAAGTAATGTTGAGGAGCAAATAATGATAAAAGATTTCGAAAATTATATTAATAAAGCAGTGGAAGATAAAGTTTTTCCGGGATGCAATATTGCTGTTATAACTAAAAATAATCAAGGATACAAAGAATATTTTAAATCCTTCGGGTTAAAAGCTATTTTACCAGAAGAAGAAGTAAATAATATTGATACAATGTATGATATGGCATCTTGTACTAAAGTCATATCAACTGTTTCTTGTTTATTAAAATTAGTAGAGCAAGGTAAGGTCGGACTATATGATAAAGTTGCTGAATATCTTCCTGAATTTTTAAACAAGAATATTAATATTTGGAATTTAACTACACATACCTCAGGATTGCCGCCGATGTTAAAAGATAGTCATGAGATGACAAGAGACGAAATATATACAGCAGCAATGAAAGTAATAGCGATATATGAAATTGGCACTAAAATAGTCTATTCTGATATCAACTTTTTAATTATTGGATTAATTGTTGAAAAAGTAAGTGGAATAACGTTAGATAAATTCGCAAAAAAATATATTTTTGATCCATTAGATATGAAAGATACAATGTTTAATCCTACGGATATTAAAAGATGTGCTCCAACAGAAGACCGAGGAGACCATATTGACAGAGGATATGTCCATGATGAAATGGCCCATAATTTTGATGGAGTAGCTGGTCATGCTGGACTTTTTAGTACTGTTAAAGATTTAAGCCATTTTGGAGAAATGATTTTGAATGATGGTATGTATAAAGGCAAAAAAGTTTTTAGCAAAGCAGCAATTGATTTATTATTCCGTCCTCAAGTTCAAACCGCTATGGGTAATAGTCTAAGACTAGAGCAACGTAGCATTGGATGGATAATTGATTCAAGAATGTCTAATTGTGGTGAACTTGCAAGTCCAGAAACAATTTGTCATACTGGTTTTACTGGTACTAATATAGTTATTGATAGAAAAACGGGACTTTGTTTTATAATGTTAGCAAATAGAGTCCATCCAACTAGAAAAAACACCAAAATAATACCATTTAGAAGAAGAGTAGCTAATTATGTATATGCTCATATTGAGGATTTTCAATAATGAAAACACAAAAATTAAAAAGTTTCACAAGAGATGAATATGTCTCGTATTATGGTAGTAAAAAAACGGTTAATGTTCCTACGCTTTATAGGGAAGTAGAAACTGAGGTACGAGGTGTTTGGTTTTCAACTGTTGATAATATTGATTTCAAGGCGGAAGATTTTGCTACTCCAGAAAGTGGTAAGAAGTTTCTAAAAGAAGTTATTGATAAATGTTATGAGTATAAGTTGAATACGGTTATATTTCAAGTTAGACCAACTAATGATGCATTATATGAGTCAGATATAAATCCTTGGTCTAAGTTTCTTAATAAAGAGCGAAAAGAAGGTATCAATCCCGGATTTGATCCATTAAAGTATTTTATAGCAGAAGCTAAAAAGAAGAAGATAGAAGTACATGCTTGGATTAACCCCTACAGAGTATCGCATGAACAATTAGATAAAATTAATATGACTAAAGATCAGTACCTTAATACTTTAGATGATAAAAATTTTGCAAAAAATCACCGTGATTTAGTTTTGGAAACATCTCTTCATAAGTTAATTTTAGATCCAGCTAGCTTAAAAGTTCAAGATTATCTTGTTGAAACAATATTAGAAATTGCTAAAAAATATGATGTCAAAGCTATTCATATTGATGATTATTTTTATCCATATGAAAAGTTTGTAGATGATGCAGAAAAACAAAAAAGAGATGTTCTTCAACCAACTTTAAAAATAGATGATTTTAGAAGATATAATGTAAATGAAATGATTAGAAAATTGCATATTGCTTTAGGAACCATTCAAAATGATGTTCAATTAGGTATAAGTCCTTTTTCTATTTACAGAACTAATTCAAAATGGTTTCAAAAAGAAGGAAAAGAAGGCGGGTGGAGAAAAGGCTCCGATAATATGTGTGGAGTATTAGAAGGATATGAAACATTATATTGTGATGTTTACAAGTGGATGAAAGAAGGTTGGATTAATTATTGCGTTCCCCAAATTTACTTTGAATTTGATTACTATATGGAAAAAGATGGTAAAATGATAGATAAAGTAAAATATGCTGATATGGTTAAATGGTGGGCTGAAGTTGCAAGAGAGACACATACTTCACTTTATATTGGTCAAGCTTTATATAAATATAGTGATAAAGGAGCTTGGAGTAATAGTGAAGAAATTATTAATCAATTAAAATTTAATCAAACCTATAGCGCTGTTACGGGAAACATATTTTTTACTTATAAGAATTTAGTTGCCGATAAACCAGCATCACTTGTTGAGGCTAGGAGGTTATTAAAAGAATTATGGAAAAAACAAACGAAAACCAAATAATTAGTAACTACAAAGAGTTTAAGGAAAAATTAAAGAATATAAAAAATAGTGGTATTCGTCCAACTCTTTTACTTCATGTATGTTGTGCTCCCTGCTCAACTTATGTTCTTGATTTATTAAAAGATTATTTTGAAGTTACTTTATACTATTATAATCCGAATATATATCCAGAATCAGAGTACCAGATGAGAAAAATGGAGTTTCTAAAGTTACCTCAAGGTAGTAAAATATTATATGGGGAATACGAAGTTAGAAAATATATTGAGGCTATTGAAGAATATAAGGATTTGGGAGAATTTAGTCCCAGATGTTATCAATGTTATACTTTAAGAATGGAAGAAACCGCAAAATATGCAAAAAGCAAGGGTTTTGATTATTTTACAACAACACTTTCTGTTAGCCCATATAAAAATCAGCAATGGATAAATGAAATAGGATATGCAATACAAGACAAATATAAAATTGCTTATTTATATTCTAATTTCAAGAAAAGTGAAGGCTATAAAAAATCAGTTAGAATGTCAAATAAAGCTGAAATGTATAGACAAGAATATTGTGGATGTCAAAGATCGTTAGAGGATAGTTTAAGAAAAAAAGATATCTAGGGGCACCTAGATATCTTTTGTAGGAAGTAATAATTTAATAATATATTAATAATTTATATTGTTATTATTTTGATTTGGAAAAATGGATAAAGCACTTGAAAAAGCTTACAATTTTGTGTTATAATATATTGATTAAATATGTCTAACAAAAATCAAAGTTTTTTGAATGGAAGGTGCAAGAATGTATAATATTTACCCGTGTGTAAAACAACAAACAAAAGAATTTGGAAATGGGAAATTGCTTTTAAAAGATGTCAGGGTTTATTTTGATAAAAAGTGTTTAAATGTTTTTAAAGCATTAAGAACAGTTTTCGAAATAAATGAAGTATCTCAGGACAAAGGCAATCTTTTTTATTTTATAGATAAGAGTTATAACGAAGAACAGTATAGTATTGATGTAACGCCGGAAGGCATTACTGTTAAGGCTAAGACAAATAAAGGTTTTTATTATGCTACAAAGACCCTAAAGCAAATGGTAGATGGTAAAACATTTCCTCTTGAATTAGAGTATATTCATATTAACGATGAACCAGATATTAAAGTTCGTGGTTTTATGATTGATATTAGTCGTAATAAAACTCCAAAACTTAAAACTTTAAAAAATATTATTGACATTATGAGTGATTTAAAAATGAATCATGTCGAATTATATGTTGAAGGGTTAAGTTTTGAATACAAATCTTATGAAAAATATTTGATAGAAAATGCCTACATTACTATTAAAGATTATCAAACAATAGAAAAATATGCTAGAAGTCATTTTATCGATTTTGTACCTAACGAAAACGGATTAGGACATATGACTGATTGGCTAGCAATTGATGAATTTAAGGATTTGGCTGAAAAACCGGAAGGAATGGTTGTGTGGGGAACTCACAGACCACCTAGTACGTTAGATGTTACTGATAAACGAAGTCTAGACTTTGTTGACAATTTATATAAAGATATGTTACCACTTACTAAAAGTAAATATTTTAATATGGGTTTTGACGAGCCACATGAACTTGGTAAGGGTAAAAGCAAAGAACGTGCTGATAAAATAGGTGTTAACGAATTATATAAAGAATATGTAACAAAAACCGTTAAACTTATCAACAAATATGATAAAACTCCAATGATTTGGGGAGATGTTTTAGTTAGAAATAATGCTTCTTTAGAAGGATTACCTGAAAATTTGATTTATCTTGATTGGGGATATGATGCTGAATATCCGTTTGATACGCACCTTAAGAAATTAAAAGATGCTGGAGTTAAATTTATGGCAGTTCCGGGAACGACTACTTGGTGTGGTTGGTTAGGAAGACTTTATGATTGGATTGAAAATATCAATAATGCTGTATGGAATGTATACAAATTAGATGGAGAAGGAGTCATCCTTACAGACTGGGGAGATTTTGGTTATTACCAACAATTTCCAGTTACATTACCTCCTTTAGTTTATGATGCATTACTTTCTTGGCGTTGCCAAGCTGGTACCATTAAACAAGTCCGCAATTATTTAAACAAATATGTTTTTAAAGATAGAAATGAATTGTTTGCAGATGTATTAATGGATGCGGGCAGTTATTATCAATTTGAATCTGCATGGCGCGGAAATGGAACAGGAGCCTTTGCTACATTCATTTACATGTTATATGCTGTTAAAGAAGATAATCCGATTGAATATTATAAAAATATTATGAAAAATTCTATTTATTCAACTGTGAAATACAAATGTTTATTAGATTTTTTCAAATTAAAGAAAAAACAATTAAAATTATGTGACGTTGATTCGATATATAAAAAAGAAATTAATCATACTATTGATTTAATTGTAAGCTTAGCACATGTAAATTATGCATTTAATGATGAATGTGAGGACAAATGTAGCTACCTTATAAAAGGTAAAACAGGATTAACTAATTCAAAAAATGGATTAGAAAAAATTTGGCTTGTTAGAAATAAAGTGGGAAGAATAGATAGATCTTTTGATCTTTATGATACAGCTTTAAAATTTATAGACTTAAGCATTAAATATTTTGGAGGACAAAATGGCAAAGGAAAATAGGACAAAGGTCCAAATAATTACAAAAAAAGTAATTCTTTGGACATTACTAGGAATAGCACTTGTTTTAGTTGGAATAGTTATCATTTCAAGTTTTAAAAATGATTTAGTTTCAAGTGAATCCACTATTCCACCCGTTAGTAATTTAAGTGGTGAATATGAAGAGTATGTAGCATCATATGATGCAATTTACCCTACAGATTATCAATATAGTGTTGAAAACAGTTCAAATGATGCTATTATGGCGAGCTATGATGAAACTAAAACTATAGCTTTAAATAATTCTTTAGATGATAGCGAAAAGTTGAATGGTGAAACAGGAATTTTTACAGATAATGATGTTGATTATGAATTTCGTTATAGTGCAAAAAATGGAAGTATTGCATATAATGTAAATGTTCCTGAAACAGGATTTTATAATCTTGTTTTAGAATATATCGCTATGGATGATTGGAATGAAGACGGAACGTGGGAATCTAGCGGCGGAGCTGATATCGAAAGAGGAATATTAATTAACGATGAATATATTTATGAAGATTTAGAGGATGTATTATTCACTAGAACTTGGACTGATAATGGAGATCCGTTAATTGATATTGAAGGAAACGAAATCAAACCTGCTCAAGCTGAAATAGAAAAATTTCATTCATCATATATAATTGATAGCATAGGATATGTCAGTGAACCTTATTTAGTTTATTTTGAAGCTGGAGATAATGATATTACTATTGAATCTATAAAAGAGAATATGGGAATTGTCAATTTATTTGTTGCAAGCAAAGAAGATGATATGGATTATGCTGAATATGCATCACTATATAGTGATCAACCAGTTATTGCTAATGCTGAATATAAATATGAAGGCGAAAATGCTAATTATCGTTCTTCTTCAACAATTTATGCAATTAATGATAAAACAAATGCATATACAACAACAGATGATGGAAGAGATACTGATCCAGTAACTTTGATTTTGAATACTATAGGTGGTACAAAATGGACTGATCCGGGAAGCTGGATTACATGGAACGTAACCGTTGAAAAAAGCGGAATGTACGAAATATCTATGCGTGCAAAACAAAATGAAAATAGAGATCTTTTCTCAACTAGAACTTTAATGATAGATGATACTGTACCTTTCACAGAAGCTAGAAATTGTAAATATACATATGGTAGTGATTATAGTATTGTAACGTTAGGTGATAGCGAACAAAGTTATCTATTTTATTTAGAAGCAGGAACACATCAATTAACTCTTACAACAACCTTAGGAGATTATGCTTCTCAAATAGGTAGAGTACAAGAAGTAATTGATAGATTAAATACATTATACCGTGCAATAATTAAAAGAACAGGAATAAGTCCTGACCCATACATTGATTATTTTTCAAAAACTGAAGGACAAGCTTTTATTGCTGAAGCTACAACAACATTTGAAGAATGTGTGGTTATATTAGACGATGTAAGTAATCAAATTTCGGAAATATCAGGCACAGAAGGAAGTGTAGCTACCGCGCTACAAACTATGACAATTCAATTAAATCAATTTATTGATAATTATCGTAAAATTCAAAAGAGTTTAAGTACGTATAGTACTAATATTTCATCTCTTGGAACTTGGATTTTGGATATTAGTTCACAACCATTAACTGTTGATTGGATTGAAATTCACGGAACAGAAACTGACCTACCTAAAGCAAATCCAAATTGGTTTGTTGCAAGATGGTTTTCTATTAGAAGTTTTGTCAGATCATTCTTTTTTGATTATGAAAGTATTGGAATGACTGAAGGAAATGCAGGATGGACAGATGTAGATGTATGGTTATTAACATCAACTACAACTGGTCGTGAGCAAGCTAATGCAATAAGTAGTATGCTGTATGATGCGCAGAACGAAGTTATTAGTAATAATGATACAACTAGTCCATTGTGGGGAATAAACGTTAAGCTGAAAGTTGTTGCACCAACTGTATTATTGACCGCAACATTGTCAGGAAATGGACCGGATGTAGCACTTAACATTGCTAACGGAACGCCTGTAAATTATGCTCTTCGTGGAGCAGTACACGATATTTCTGAGTTTGATGATTTCGAAGAAATTTGTACAAGATTTATGGACAGTTCACTAACTCCATATTCGTATACGGATGCTGATGGGAATACGGGTACATATGCTTTGCCTTATACTCAAGATTTCTTAGTAATGTTTTATCGTGAAGATATATTTGAAGAAAACGGATGGGATGTTCCAACAACTTGGGAAGATGTACAACTTTTGATACCAGAATTACAAATTATGAATTTGCAATTCTATTTACCTCTTAACCAAGTAGGAGCAACAAGTATTGTTAACTCAATATATGCATCCTATTTATTTCAAAGTATGGATGATACATCAGAAGCATTTTATAGAAGTACAACTTACGTAGATGGAATTGGTCAAAGTAAAGTGTATATGGAATCTAATTTTGATAGCGAAGAATCTATGAAAGCATTTGAATTCTGGACTAGTTTCTATACAGATTATAGTTTTCCACTTGCGGCAAGTTTCATTAACCGTTTCCGTAGTGGTGAAACACCAATTGGTATTGCACCATTTAGTACATATAATACATTAGCGGTTTCTGCACCAGAGATTAAGGGTAAATGGGGATTTTCATTATTACCAGGAACAAAAAAGATAGATGATGACGGAAATGCATATCTTGATTATACATCAGCAGCTTCAGG
>Ga0172378_10001526_pt1 | contig 21450 bp, 35 predicted proteins | sample GrowelOW332metaG_FD_119755 | JGI IMG/M metagenome (GOLD analysis project Ga0172378, IMG submission 119755) | Groundwater microbial communities from an aquifer near a municipal landfill in Southern Ontario, Canada - Pumphouse #3_1 metaG | ecosystem: Environmental > Aquatic > Deep subsurface >... | reverse complement strand
GGTAGGTTGAAAGATATTCATCTGACCTTTTAATCTATTTTTGTCTAACATATCTGCAAGATTTATACCATAAAGATAATAAATCTTGCAAATATAACAAAGGATTATGAGCCTTATTACTCTATTTATAAGACGTTTAATTACTTTTTAAGGATCGACTAAATATTTTTTTAAGAGTATTATAGTATTTCTATGAACAAAAGCTGTACCTTTGTTTCAAGAAAATTTTTAATGCCATGGAAAATCAAAAGAAAGGTAATAATGAACATGTTCAAATTGAGCTATCTGAAGATGTTGCACAGGGTATATATTCTAATTTAGCTGTAATATCTCATTCTAGTTCTGAATTTATAATTGATTTTATAAGAGTTTTGCCTGGTTTGCCGAAGGCGAAAGTTCAATCACGTATTATATTGGCGCCGGAGCATGCAAAATTGTTGTGCCGTGCTCTAAAAGAAAATATTGCTAAATATGAACAATCATTCGGCATAATTCATGTGTCTGATGGATTGATTCCGCCACTCCCCCTTGTAGTTAAAGGTGATGCATAAAGCGATAAAGGATAAGTTAAAAATTAAAAAAAACAGTTTTTGCGTTGATAATCAGAAAATTATTTGTATTTTTGCAGGCCCAAAAGGTTTTATAAGATTAAAAAATAGAATAATAATATAAATTAAAAAATTAATTAAAATGCCTACAATTCAGCAATTAGTAAGAAAAGGACGCGAAGAATTGGTGGAGAAGAGTAAGTCTCCAGCTTTAGATTCTTGTCCTCAGAGACGTGGCGTTTGCGTGAGAGTTTATACAACAACTCCGAAAAAGCCTAATTCAGCAATGCGTAAAGTAGCTCGTGTTCGTTTAACAAATTCGAAAGAAGTCAATTCATATATACCGGGAGAAGGTCATAACTTGCAGGAACATTCTATAGTTCTTGTACGTGGCGGTCGTGTAAAGGATCTTCCAGGTGTGCGCTATCATATAGTACGCGGGACACTTGATACCGCTGGCGTTGCAGGCCGTACCCAAAGGCGCTCAAAATATGGGGCTAAACGTCCTAAAGCGTCTAAGTAAAGAATAGTAATTTTAAATTTATAACATCAGTTTTTTTAGTTTGTTGGAGATAATACCATTAAGGTTGAGTAAATTTTCCGGAGGGAATTTTGAAGGATTAAAGAAGTAGCAACCAGAACAAAAAAACATTATTAAAAAGAAGATGAGAAAAGCTAAACCAAAAAAACGTTTGATCTTACCAGATCCAGTCTTTAACGATCAAAAGGTCTCAAAATTTGTTAATCAGCTAATGTATGATGGTAAGAAGAATACTTCTTATGAAATTTTTTATGCTGCTTTAGATACAGTTAAAAGTAAGCTTCCTAATGAGGAAAAAGCTCCTCTTGAGGTTTGGAAGAAGGCGTTAGATAATGTTACTCCTCAGGTAGAAGTCAAATCTCGCCGTGTTGGTGGTGCCACTTTTCAGGTACCAACAGAAATTCGTCCTGATCGTAAAGAATCAGTTTCAATGAAAAATTTAATTGCTTATGCACGCAAAAGAGGCGGAAAATCAATGTCCGATAAATTAGCGGCAGAGATTATTGACGCTTTTAATGAGCAAGGTGGCGCTTTTAAACGTAAAGAAGATATGCATAGAATGGCCGAAGCCAACCGTGCATTTGCTCATTTTAGATTTTAATTCTAAAATGAATTATTTGATTATTAATTTAACAAGAAAAGGATAGTAAAATGTCTAAAGTGGATTTGCATTTGACCAGAAATATCGGCATTATGGCGCACATTGATGCTGGGAAAACGACAACATCTGAACGCATATTGTATTACACTGGTTTAACGCACAAAATAGGTGAGGTTCATGACGGTACGGCCACAATGGACTGGATGGTGGAGGAACAAGAGAGAGGTATAACGATAACTTCAGCTGCTACAACTTGTAGGTGGAAGTATAATGATAACATCTATAAAATCAATCTTATTGATACTCCGGGGCATGTGGATTTTACTGCAGAAGTTGAACGCTCTTTGCGGGTGCTAGATGGAGCTGTAGCTACATATTGTGCTGTTGGTGGCGTTGAGCCGCAATCGGAGACTGTATGGCGTCAGGCTGATAAGTATAATGTTCCTCGTATTGGATATGTTAATAAAATGGATCGTTCAGGTGCGGATTTTTTTGAAGTTGTTCGCCAAATGAAAGATGTTTTGGGCGCAAATTCTTGTCCTATAGTTATTCCGATAGGTGCTGAGGAGTCTTTTAAGGGTGTAGTTGATTTGATCAAAATGAAGGCTATTTATTGGAATGATGAAACATTGGGCGCTGATTTTGAAGTAAAAGATATTCCTGATGATTTGTTGGATGAATCAAAAAAATGGAGAGACAATATGCTTCAAAAAATAGCTGAATTAGATGAGGCTGTTATGGATAAGTATTTTAATGATCCTGCTACTATTACGGAAGATGACGTTATAAGTACTGTTCGTAAAGGTACACTTTCCATGGACTTGGTTCCAATGTTGTGTGGCTCATCTTTTAAAAATAAAGGTGTTCAAACTCTGCTTGATTATATTTGTGCTTTTTTACCGTCACCTTTAGATACTTCTAATGTTGTAGGGAAAAATCCTTCTTCAGGAGAAGAAGAAGATCGTAAGCCAGATGAAGAAGAAAAGACTTGTGCACTTGCGTTCAAAATTGCAACGGATCCTTATGTCGGCAGATTGACCTACTTCCGCGTTTACTCTGGTAAAATAGAAGCTGGTTCTTATATTTATAATGTTCGTTCAGGCAAGAAGGAGCGAGTGTCTCGTTTATTCCAAATGCATTCAAACCATCAAAATCCGGTAGATGTTATTGGTGCTGGCGACATTGGTGCTGGCGTTGGTTTTAAAGATATTCATACTGGAGATACTCTTTGTCAAGAGGATGCACCAATAATACTTGAGTCCATGGATTTCCCTGAACCAGTTATTGGTGTTGCGATAGAGCCGAAGACACAGAAAGATATGGATAAACTTAGTACAGGTTTAGCTAAGTTGGCTGAAGAAGATCCCACCTTTAAGGTTCATACAGATGAACAATCAGGTCAAACTATTATTTCAGGCATGGGTGAACTTCATTTGGAAATAATTATTGATCGTTTGAAGCGTGAGTTTAATGTTGAATGTAATGAGGGACGTCCTCAGGTCAATTACAAAGAAGCGGTTACAAAAACTGTTAATCTACGTGAGTTATACAAAAAACAATCTGGCGGCCGTGGTAAATATGCAGATATAATAGTAAATATTGGTCCTGTTGATCCAGATTTCACAGAAGGTGGTTTGCAATTTATTGATTCAGTTAAGGGGGGTAATATACCTAAGGAATTTATACCTTCTGTGCAAAAGGGCTTTGCTGCCGCAATCAAGAATGGAGTTTTGGCTGGCTATCCTCTTGATTCATTGAAGGTTACTTTACTTGATGGCTCTTATCATCCTGTAGATTCAGATCAATTATCTTTTGAGATATGTGCTCAGCAGGCTTATAAAAATGCGTGTGCAAAGGCTGGACCGGTTTTATTGGAACCAATGATGAAATTGGAAGTCGTTACTCCTGAAGAAAATATGGGTGATGTTATAGGAGATTTAAATAAGCGACGTGGTCAAGTTGAGGGAATGGATACTAGTCGTTCTGGTGCGCGTATTGTTAAAGCTTTAGTGCCTTTGGCTGAGATGTTTGGCTATGTTACGACCTTGCGCACTATTACTTCTGGTCGTGCCACATCTTCTATGTCTTATTCTCATCATGCAATAGTTTCTGCTTCAATAGCTAAAAAAGTACTTGAAGATGTAAAGGGTCGCGTAGACTTGTTATAATGATTATAAGGAATATCAGACTAGCGAATGACTCTTAGTCTTGATGTCCAATTTCTATAAAATATTAATTAAAAAAAACATGAGTCAGAAAATTAGAATTAAGTTAAAATCTTATGATCATAATTTGGTCGATAAGTCAGCTGAAAAGATTGTCAAGGCTGTGAAGGCAACAGGTGCAATAGTTAGCGGTCCTATTCCTTTGCCAACGCATAAACGTATATTTACGGTTAATCGTTCGACATTTGTAAATAAGAAGTCGCGTGAACAATTCCAGTTGTCATCTTTTAAAAGATTGATTGACATTTATAGCTCAACAGCAAAGACTGTAGATGCATTAATGAAACTCGAGTTACCGAGTGGTGTTGAAGTAGAAATTAAAGTTTAATTTATTAACAATTTGTGAAATGCCAGGATTATTAGGAAAGAAAATCGGAATGACATCCGTTTTCAGTGCTGATGGTAAAAATGTACCATGCACTGTTATCGAAGCAGGTCCTTGTGTAGTTACTCAAATTAAAACTGTTGAAAAAGATGGTTATGCAGCTGTTCAGTTAGGCTTCCAAGAAAAGAAAGAGAAGCATACAACTAAACCGTTGATGGGACATTTTAAAAAAGCAGGAGTAACGCCAAAGAAACACTTGGTTGAGTTCAAAAATTTTGAGAAAGAGTTGAAGGTAGGAGATACCATTTCTGTTGATTTCTTCAATGGTGTCTCTTTTGTAGATGTTGCGGGTATCTCTAAGGGCAAGGGCTTTCAGGGAGTTGTCAAGAGACATGGATTTGCAGGCGTTGGACAGGCGACACATGGTCAGCATAATCGAGCTCGTAAGCCAGGATCTATAGGTGCTTGTTCTTATCCAGCAAAAGTTTTTAAGGGCATGCGAATGGGAGGCCATATGGGTGGTGATAGAGTAACTGCTCAGAATTTGCAGGTATTAAAAGTAATCGCAGAACATAATCTTTTGTTATTGAAAGGTTCTATTCCCGGTTGCAAAGGTTCAATCGTTTTAATTGAAAAATAATGGAAGTTAACGTATATAATATTAAAGGTGAAGATACCGGAAGAAAGGTTACGTTAAACGAATCTATCTTCGGAGTTGAACCCAATGACCACGCTATTTATTTGGATGTGAAACAATTTATGGCTAATAATCGTCAGGGTACGCATAAATCAAAAGAAAGAAGTGAAATTAGCGGCTCTACTCGTAAGATAGGTCGCCAAAAAGGAGGAGGAGGAGCACGTCGTGGTGATTTAAATTCTCCAGTACTTGTAGGTGGAGGTCGAGTATTTGGCCCTAGGCCCAGAGATTATTCTTTTAAGTTGAATAAAAAGGTTAAGGTTCTTGCACGTAAATCTGCATTATCTTATAAGTTAAAAGAGAATGCTATTATGGTAGTTGAAGATTTTAATTTTGATAGCCCGAAAACGAAATGTTTTTTGACAGTCATAAAAAATCTTAATATTTCTGATAAAAAGCTGCTTATGATTTTACCAGATGCAAATAAAAACGTATATTTGTCGGCCCGTAATATAAAGAGTGCAAACATCCAGATGATATCTGGTCTTAATACTTATCGGGTTTTAGATGCTGGAGCTATTGTATTTTTTGAAAGTGCTGTTCCGGTTATCAATAATATTTTAAGTAAATAGGAGTCTTAAATAATGGGAATTATTATTAAACCATTGGTAACCGAGAAAATGACTTCGATAACAGATAAACTTAATCGTTTTGGCTTTATCGTAAGTCCGGATTCCAATAAATACCAGATAAAGAGTGAAATTGAGTCGCTTTACAAGGTGAAAGTGATTAGAATTAATACGATGAAGTATGCCGGTAAGAATAAAAGCCGTTATACTAAAAAAGGTATTACCAAGGGACGTACAAATGCATTTAAAAAGGCAATTGTTGTTTTGAGAGAAGGTGATACTATAGATTTTTATAGCAACATATAATAAAATGGCAGTACGTAAATTTAAGCCTACGTCACCGGGGCAAAGACATAAAATTATTGGTACTTTCGATGATATCACTGCTAAAGTACCTGAAAAGTCGCTTGTATTTGGTAAAAAATCATCTGGTGGACGTAACAACGATGGCAAAATGACTATGCGCTATATAGGCGGTGGTTGTAGTAAAGTAATTCGTGTAATAGATTATAAGCGAAATAAAGATGGTATTCCTGCTGTGGTTAAAACAATTGAGTATGATCCGAATCGTTCGGCTCGTATAGCTTTGTTGTTTTATGCTGATGGTGAAAAAAAGTATATTATTGCTCCTAATGGGTTGAAGGTAGGTAGCACTTTATCATCTGGAGAAATGGCGGCGCCTGAAATAGGAAATGCTCTTCCACTTCAGAAGATACCCGTAGGTACAGTTATTCATAATATTGAATTACGTCCAGGGGAAGGTGCTTCATTAGTTAGATCTGCTGGCAATTTTGCTCAGTTGACTTCGCGCGAAGATAAATATTGTGTTATTAAATTGCCTTCTGGTGAAGTAAGAAGAATATTGAGTACTTGTAAAGCGACTATTGGTTGTGTTGGGAACTCAGATCATGCTTTGGAATGTTCGGGTAAGGCTGGCCGTTCCCGTTGGCTTGGACGGCGCCCACGTAATAGGGGTGTTGTTATGAATCCCGTAGATCATCCAATGGGCGGAGGTGAAGGTCGCGCCTCAGGCGGATTGCCAAGATCTCGAAAGGGATTGTGTGCTAAAGGTCTTAAAACAAGATCTCCAAAGAAGCAATCTTCTAAGTATATAGTTGAGAGAAGGAAAAAATAACATGATTAATTGAGTAAACTATGAGTCGTTCTTTAAAAAAAGGTCCATATATTAACATTAGGCTTGAAGCTAAAATTTTTGCTATGAATGAGTCAGGCAAAAAAAATATGGTTAAAACCTGGGCCAGAGCTTCAATGATTTCGCCTGATTTTGTTGGGCATACTGTTGCTGTTCATAATGGTAATAAATTTATTCCTGTTTATATAACCGAAAATATGGTTGGGCATAAGTTGGGCGAATTTGCTCCTACCCGTACATTTAGGGGTCATTCAGGTAATAAGAGTAATTAACTAATTTATTAGTGAAAAAAAGTATTTAATATAATGGGAGCAAGAAAAAAAATATCGGCAATTAAACGAAAAGAAGCCCTTAAAACCATGTATTTTGCTAAATTGCAAAATGTTCCTTCTTCACCACGGAAGATGCGTCTAGTAGTAGATCTAGTTCGGGGAATGGAAGTGAATAAAGCTCTTGGCGTTTTGAAATTTTCTTCTAAAGGTGCAGCGGCTAAAGTGGAAAAACTACTTCGCTCTGCAATTGCAAATTGGGAAATGAAAAATGAGCGTAAAGCTGATGCGGGAGAGTTGTATGTATCTAAAGTCTTTGTGGACTGCGGGACAACTCTTAAAAGGATGAGACCTGCCCCCCAAGGTAGAGGTTATAGAATTCGCAAACGTTCTAATCATATTACGTTGTTTGTTGATTCTAAGAGTAATAAAGAAGATCAAAAATAAGGAAGATGGGACAAAAAGTAAATCCAATAAGTAACCGTTTAGGAATTGTTAGAGGATGGGATTCCAATTGGTATGGTGGAAGAAATTACGGCGATTTTTTGCTAGAAGATAGTAAAATCCGTGAGTATCTTAAAGCACGTCTTTCTAAGGCAAGTGTCTCGAGGATTGTTATCGAGCGTACGTTAAAGTTGGTTACTATAACGATATGTACAGCTAGACCAGGAATTATTATTGGTAAGGGTGGTCAAGAAGTCGATAAATTAAAAGAAGAATTAAAAAAAGTTACAGATAAAGACGTACAGATTAATATATTTGAAGTTAGAAGACCCGAGATTGATGCTGTTATTGTTGCGAATAATATTGCTCATCAAGTTGAAGGAAACATTGCTTATCGCAGGGCAATAAAAATGTCTATTGCAAATACAATGCGCATGGGTGCTGAAGGAATTAAAGTTCAAATATCTGGTCGTTTGAATGGCGCTGAGATGGCACGTTCTGAGATGTATAAGGAAGGAAGAACTCCTTTACATACTTTTAGGGCTGATATCGATTATTGCCAGGCTGAAGCTTTAACTAAGGTTGGTCTGTTAGGGATTAAGGTGTGGATTTGCATAGGTGAAGTCTATGGCAAAAAAGATCTTACTCCTGATTTTACACAGAATAAGAAGAGTGGAAGTCGTACCCCCAATAATGGTGGTAGGAATTTCAAGAGAAGAAGAAATAACAGCTAATCGAATTTGAATTTAGAATTATGTTACAACCGAAAAAAACAAAATTCAGAAGAGTCCAAAAGGGCAATGCTAAAGGAAATGCACAGCGAGGTAATCAGATTGCTTTCGGCTCTTTTGGAATAAAATCTTTGGAAACAAAGTGGATTACTGGTCGTCAAATAGAGGCGGCGCGTGTTGCAGTAACACGTTATATGCAGCGCCAAGGACAAATATGGATCAGGATATTTCCGGATAAGCCAATTACTAAGAAGCCTGCTGATGTGAGAATGGGTAAAGGTAAGGGTGATCCTGAAGGTTTCGTTGCATCAGTTACTCCAGGTAGGATGCTTATTGAGGCTGATGGAGTATCTTTTGAGGTAGCAAAAGAGGCTTTACGCTTGGCTGCGCAGAAACTTCCTATTACAACAAAATTTGTTGTTAGACGTGATTATGATGTTCAAAATCAAAATATGTAAAACATGATAATAGCAGAAATAAAAGAATTGTCTACTAAGGATTTAATTGAAAGATTAGAGACTGAAATAGCAAATTTGAAGCAAATGGTTTTAAACCATTCGATTTCTCCTTTGGAGAATCCTAATCAAATTAAAGTTTTACGCAGATCTATAGCACGTATGAAAACAGTTTTGCGTGAAAGGGAAATTAATAATAAATAATCGGCTCGATGGAAGTAATAGAAGCAAGAAATTTAAGAAAAGAAAGGATAGGGGTCGTTTTGAGCAATAAAATGGATAAGACCATTACAGTTGTTTCAAAATTTAAGGAAAAGCATCCTATATACGGAAAATTTGTTAGTAAAACGAAGAAGTATTATTCTCATGATGAAAAAAATGAGTGTAATATTGGCGATACAGTTCGTATCATGGAAACCCGTCCCTTAAGTAAGTTGAAGAGGTGGAGATTAGTTGAAATAATCGAAAAAGCTAAGTAATTATGATACAAGTAGAATCAAGACTTAACGTTTGTGATAATAGTGGTGCTAAAGAGGTCTTATGTATTCGCGTTTTAGGCGGTACTAGGCGTCGTTATGCTTCTGTTGGTGACGTTATTGTTGTTGCAGTAAAAGGTGTTATTCCTTCTAGTGATATAAAGAAAGGTGCTGTCTCAAAAGCTTTAATCGTTCGAACCAGAAAAGAAATCCGTCGTTCTGACGGCTCTTATATCCGTTTCGATGATAACGCCTGTGTCTTATTAAATAGTACAGGTGAAATTAGAGGAAGTCGTATTTTCGGCCCTGTTGCGCGTGAACTTCGTGCCTCTAATATGAAGGTTGTCTCATTAGCTCCAGAAGTGCTTTAATTTCAAAATATTTGAATCATGAGTAAATTACATATAAAAAAAGGTGATACGGTTTTTGTTAATGCCGGTGATGACAAGAGTAAAACAGGTCGTGTTTTAAAAGTTCTTGTGAAAGAGCAACGCGCTATTGTTGATGGAGTCAATATGGTTTCAAAAAGTACAAAGCCTAGTGCAAAGAGTCCTCAAGGCGGAATAGTTAAGCAAGAAGCATCTATTCACATTTCAAATTTGAATGTTGTTGATCCTAAATCAGGTAAGCCAACACGTATAGGAAGGCAAAAAAAATCGGATGGAACCGCAGTACGTTATTCTAAAAAATCTGGAGAGGAAATTAAGTAATGGCAAAAACAGCACAATTAAAAAAAGATTATGCAGAAAGAATTTCTCCTGCATTAAAGTCTCAGTTTCAATATACTTCTTCCATGCAAGTACCTGTTCTAAAAAAAATTGTTATAAATCAGGGTATAGGTATTGCTGTGGCGGACAAGAAGATTGTAGATGTTGCAATCAATGAGTTAACTGCAATTACTGGACAAAAGGCAGTAGCAACTGTCTCTCGTAAGGATATAGCTAATTTTAAGTTACGTAAAAAAATGCCTATTGGTGTTATGGTAACTTTGCGTCGTGAGAGAATGTATGAATTTCTTGAGAAACTTGTACGAGTTGCATTACCTCGTATCCGTGACTTTCGTGGCATTGAAAGTAAATTTGACGGACGTGGTAATTATACTTTGGGAATTGAAGAACAAATTATTTTTCCAGAGATCAATTTAGACAGTGTTACAAGAATTCTAGGGATGAATATAACATTTGTTACTTCTGCCCAAACTGATGAGGAAGGTTATGCATTATTAAAAGAGTTTGGTTTGCCTTTTAAGAATAATAAAAAGAATAAATAAATATGGCAAAAGAATCAATGAAAGCACGCGAAGTTAAGCGTGTTAAGCTAGTAGCCAAATATGCAGAAAAGAGAGCTGCTTTGAAAAAGGCTGGTGATTATGACGCTCTTCAGGCTTTGCCTAAAAATGCTTCCCCTGTTAGATTGCACAACCGCTGTAAGATGACTGGGAGACCTAAGGGTTATATTCGTCAATTTGGTGTTTCTAGAATTCAATTTCGCGAAATGGCTTCAAATGGATTGATTCCAGGCGTTAAGAAAGCCAGCTGGTGATTATTATAAATATTGTCAGGGTAGTCCTGAATAATTTAGTTTAATTTTATGACAGATCCAATTGCAGATTATTTGACGAGGTTAAGGAATGCAATCGGTGCAAAGCACCGAGTTGTTGAGATTCCTGCTTCGAATTTGAAAAAAGAAATTACAAAAATCCTTTTTGAAAAAGGTTACATTCTTAATTTTAAGTTTGTAGATGATGGTCCACAAGGCACAATTAAGGTTGCTTTGAAGTATGATACAGTTAACAAAGTTAATGCAATTAAAAAACTAGAGAGAGTTTCTACTCCAGGATTGCGTAGGTATGTGGGCTATAAAAATATGCCACGTGTAATTAATGGCTTAGGTATAGCTATTATATCTACATCTAAAGGTGTTATGACTGACAAGGAGGCCTCAGTTTCAAAGATTGGTGGTGAGGTATTATGTTATGTTTATTAATAAGGAGGAGTTACAATGTCAAGAATAGGAAAATTACCTGTTAATATACCATCAGGAGTTACTGCAACTATTAAAGATAATATTGTTACTGTTAAGGGCGATAAGGGTATTTTGTCTCAGTACGTAAATCCAGCTATTAACGTAACTATCACTGATGATCAGATTTCTTTGGAAGAAAACGAAAAAATTTTGAAAGAAAGTCCGAAACAAAGACATGCTTATCATGGTCTTTATCGTTCTTTGATAAATAATATGGTAATCGGTGTATCTCAAGGCTTTAAGAAAGAATTAGAACTTGTTGGTGTTGGTTATCGTGCGACAAACAAAGGAAATATACTTGAGTTGTCTTTAGGTTATACTCATATCATTTTTCTTGAGCTAGCAACGGAAATCAAAATGGAGACAAAGTCTGAAAGGAATAAGAATCCTCTTATTTTGCTAGAATCTTGCGATAATCAGTTACTTGGGCAGGTTTGTTCAAAAATACGTTCTTTCCGTATGCCAGAGCCTTATAAGGGTAAGGGTATAAGATTTGTTGGTGAGGAGATTCGAAGAAAGTCAGGTAAAACTGCTGCAGCTAAGTAAACTATAAATATTAGTATTATGACAACAAAATTAGAAAGACGTATCAAGATTAAATATAGAGTACGTAATAAAGTATTTGGTACTGCTGAATGTCCTCGTTTTACTGTCTTTAGAAGTAATCGTGGAGTTTATGCCCAGATAGTAGATGATTTGAGTGGACGTACTCTAGCCTCTGCTTCTTCTTTAGGTTTTAAAGAGAAATCAACAAAGATAGAGCAGGCAGGTAAAGTAGGTGAAATAATAGCAAAAAAAGCACAGGAAACAGGTGTTACTTCGGTCGTTTTTGATCGTAATGGTTATTTGTATCACGGCAGAATTAAATGTGTAGCAGATGCTGCTCGTAAAGGAGGGCTTAAATTTTAATCATTATGGCTGAAATAAACAATAAAGTTAGAGTTTCTAACGACGTAGAGTTAAAAGATAGACTTGTAGCGATTAATCGTGTTACTAAAGTCACTAAAGGTGGTAGGACATTTACCTTTTCAGCGATAGTAGTTGTCGGGAATGAGGATGGTATCATTGGTTGGGGTTTAGGTAAGGCTGGTGAAGTTACAGCAGCTATTGCAAAAGGTGTGGAGTCTGCGAAGAAAAATCTTCAAAGAGTATGTGTCCTAAATGGTACTGTTCCTCATGAGCAGTTAGCGCGCTTTGGTGGTGCTGAAGTTTTGATACGCCCAGCGTCGCAAGGTACAGGTGTTGTTGCTGGTGGTGCAATGCGCGCTGTTCTTGAAAGTGTAGGAATTACTGATGTTTTGGCAAAATCAAAGGGATCATCTAATCCGCACAATCTTGTAAAAGCTACTATTTTAGCATTGACAAATATGCGTGATGCGCGAACAGTAGCTCAGAATAGAGGAATTAGTATGGAAAAAGTTTTTAAAGGTTAAGAAAAATGGCTACAATCAAGATTAAGCAAACGAAAAGTAGAATTGGAGCACCTGCAATCCAGAGAAGGACTTTGGATTCTTTAGGTCTTACAAAATTGAATCATGTTGTTGAATTAGAAAGTACACCTTCAATTTTAGGGAAAGTTGCCAAAATAAAGCATTTGGTTACTATAATTAAGTAATTATTGTATAATAATAAATGAATTACATATGAATTTATATAATTTAAAACCAGCAAAAGGTTCTACCCATTCAGAGCGGAGAATTGGTAGAGGTGCCGGTTCTGGTCTTGGAGGAACCTCTACTAGAGGCCATAAAGGAGCTAAATCAAGATCTGGTTATAAGAGTAAAGTTGGTTTTGAAGGCGGCCAAATGCCTCTTCAACGTCGAGTTCCTAAGTTTGGTTTTAAAAACATCAATCGTGTCGAGTATAAAGCAATAAACTTAGATTCGATTCAAAAGCTTGCTGATGATAAGAAATTAGCTAAGTTAGATATTAATGATTTATTAGAGGCTGGAATTGTTTCGTCAAATCAAAAAGTTAAGATTTTGGGTAAAGGTTCTCTTACTTCTAAATTAGAAATAGAGGCTAATGCATTTTCTAAAAGTGCGATCGCGGCTATAGAAATTTTGGGTGGAACTGCAATAAAACTCTAATTCAATGAGAAAAGCTATTGAAACATTAAAGAATATATGGAAGATTGAGGATCTTAGACATAGGATCCTTATCACCATATTGTTTGTTGCGATCTATCGTTTTGGCTCTTTTGTTGTTTTACCCGGTATTAGTCCAGGTATGTTAGCGAATTTGCAGAAGCAGACAAGCGAGGGCTTGATGGCCTTATTAAACATGTTCTCTGGTGGAGCATTCTCTAATGCTTCTATTTTTGCTTTAGGAATCATGCCATATATATCAGCTTCTATTGTTATTCAATTATTAGGTGTTGCTGTTCCATATTTCCAGAAACTTCAGCGAGAGGGCGAAAGCGGTAGAACGAAGATGAATCAATATACTCGTTATTTAACTATTGCAATTTTACTTGTGCAAGCTCCTTCATATTTAATGAATTTGAAAATGCAGGCAGGTTCTTCTTTGAATTCCTCATTAAATTGGACCGCTTTTATGTTTACTTCTACTATCATTTTAGCTGCTGGAAGTATGTTTATACTTTGGCTTGGTGAGAGAATTACTGATAAGGGAGTTGGGAATGGGATATCTATTATTATTTTGATAGGTATTATAGCTCGTTTTCCTAATTCTTTTGTGCAGGAATTTATTTCAAGGACTGATAAGAATGGTGGATTAGTGATGTTTTTATTTGAAATAGTCTTTTTGCTTTTTGTTACTGGTGTAGCAATTTTATTAGTGCAAGGCACACGAAAGGTTCCAGTTCAATATGCAAAAAAAATAGTTGGTAATAAGCAATATGGTGGTGCTAGACAATATATACCTTTAAAGGTTAATGCTGCAAACGTTATGCCTATCATTTTTGCACAGGCAATAATGTTTATACCTATTGCTTTTATTGGTTACGCTAAATCCTCGGGCACAAATAGTCTTTTACAGGCCTTGACGGATTATACAAGTTTTGCCTATAACCTTATTTATGTAGTCATGATTGTATTGTTTACCTATTTTTATACGGCGATTACTATAAATCCGACCCAGATGGCAGAAGATATGAAAAGGAATAATGGTTTTATTCCAGGTGTTAAACCTGGCAAGAAAACAGCAGAGTATATAGATGATATTATGTCAAAAATAACTTTGCCAGGTTCTTTCTTTTTAGCTATTGTGGCTATTTTACCAGCTTTTGCTGGAATATTTGGAGTACAATCAGGTTTCGCTCATTTTTTTGGAGGAACATCATTGTTGATTATTGTTGGAGTTGTTTTGGATACTCTTCAGCAGGTTGAAAGTCATTTATTAATGAGACATTATGATGGCCTTTTGAAGTCTGGTCGTATTAAAGGTCGCACAAACGGAGTTGCAGCGTATTAGAAAGAAACTTCTGGCGTTTTATTATGAGAGATATTTTTGGGTTGTTATGCCAAAATAATTATTTTGTTTTTAAACTTTAGTTGAAGTTTTAAATTTTGTAATTTGGTGGTATTTTGAGTAATTAATATTTCTATGATCAGAGTTTTAGACATTGTAATATGACCAATGATTATAAAAAGTTTTGTAGTAATATTTTTGAGAATGATGATGAAATGTAGTGAACTAAAATAAGAGTTTTTGGCGTTAGCCGTTGATAATGGTAAGCCGCTTTTTTATTGTCATTTAGATTTATAATTGATAAAGTATTTGGAATTAATAATTTTTTAAATGTCTAAGCAAACAGCTATAGAACAAGATGGAGTAATCGCCGAAGCATTATCAAATGCAATGTTTCGTGTTGAGTTGGAGAATGGACATGAGATAACAGCTCATATTTCAGGTAAGATGAGAATGCATTATATTAAAATTTTGCCTGGAGATAAAGTTCGGGTTGAAATGTCTCCTTATGATTTATCAAAGGGAAGAATTGTATTTAGATATAAATAAAGATAAAGTTAGATATGAAAGTAAAAACATCAGTTAAAAAACGTACGCCTGAATGCAAAATTGTACGGCGTAAGGGTCGTTTATATGTAATTAACAAAAAAAACCCGAAGTTTAAAATGCGTCAGGGTTAATTTTAAGTTATAAATAATCAAACGAGTATATGGCAATAAGAATTGTAGGAGTAGATTTACCCCAAGATAAAAGAGGTGAAATTGCGTTGACTTATATTTTTGGTATAGGTCGTAGTAGCTCAGCTAAAATTTTGAATAAGGCTGGCATCGATAAGGATATTAAAGTAAAAGATTGGACTGATGAACAAGCTGCAAAAGTACGTGAAGTCATCGGTGAAAGTTATAAAGTTGAAGGTGATCTTCGTTCAGAAGTGCAAATGAACATCAAGCGCCTAATGGATGTAGGTTGTTATCGAGGAATACGTCATCGTATAGGTTTGCCAGTAAGAGGACAAAGTACAAAAAATAACGCGCGCACTCGTAAGGGAAAGAAAAAGACAATTGCAAATAAGAAAAAAGCTACTAAATAATTAATTTTTGATATGGCAAAAAAAACAGTTTCAGCGAAAAAAAGAAACGTGAAAGTCGATGCTAACGGAGAGTTGCATATACATTCTTCTTTCAATAATATTATTGTTTCGCTAACAAATAGTGAAGGTCAAATTATATCATGGTCTTCTGCTGGGAAAATGGGCTTTAGAGGTTCCAAAAAGAATACTCCGTATGCTGCACAAATGGCTGCACAGGACTGCTATAAAGCCGCTTTTGACCTTGGCTTGAGGAAAGTAAAGGCCTATGTGAAAGGTCCAGGTAATGGGCGTGAGTCTGCTATAAGAACTATTCATGGAGCTGGTATAGAGGTAACTGAAATTGTTGATGTTACACCGTTACCACATAATGGTTGTCGTCCCCCTAAAAGACGTAGAGTTTAATAATATAAGAGAATTTTGTACTCAAAGATCATATCATTCTGCATATAAGCATTATAATGTATGATAAAATGATTTTTAAGTTCATAATAAACAATTTAATATAACAAGAAATGGCAAGATATACTGGACCTAAAACAAGAATCGCCCGCAAATTCGGTGAAGGTATCTATGGACCTGATAAAGTATTATCTAAAAAAAATTATCCTCCTGGTCAGCATGGTAATTCAAGGAGAAGAAAATCGTCAGAATATGGTGTGCAGCTTCGCGAAAAACAAAAGGCTAAATACACTTATGGCGTTTTGGAAAAACAGTTTCGTAATTTGTTTGAAAAAGCTGCTGCGTGTGATGGAATAACTGGTGAAGTTCTTCTTCAATTGTTAGAAAGGCGTTTGGATAATGTTGTTTTCCGTTTGGGTATTGCGCCTACACGTAATGCAGCTAGGCAATTAGTTAGTCATCGTCATATTATAATTGATGGTAACGTAGTTAATATCCCTTCTTATATGGTTAAGCCGGGTCAATTGGTTGGTGTACGAGAGAAATCTAAATCTTTAGAGATTATCGTCAATTCTTTAGCTGGTTTTAATCATAGTAAATATCCTTGGTTGGAATGGGATGAAGCTCCAAAGGTTGGTAAATTATTACATACACCTGAAAGAACTGATATTCCTGAGAACATAAAAGAACATTTGATTGTTGAATTGTATTCTAAATAATAATTAATTTAATGGCGCTACTAGCATTTCAAAAACCTGATAAAGTGTTAATGTTGGAAGCGGACTCCAAATTCGGTAAATTCGAATTTCGTCCGTTGGAACCCGGCTTTGGTGTTACTATAGGTAACGCCTTGCGCCGTATTCTACTTTCTTCATTGGAAGGTTTTGCTATCAATACCATCAAAATTGAAGGTGTTGAGCATGAGTTTTCCAGTGTACCTGGTGTAAAAGAGGATGTCTCAAATATAATCTTAAATTTAAAGAAAGTTAGATTTAAGCAGATTGTTGAAGAATTTGAGAATGAGAAAGTGAGCATTACGATTGAAAATTCTGTAGAGTTCAAGGCAGGTGATATTGGAAAGTATTTAACGGGATTTGAAGTGTTAAATCCCGAATTAGTTATTTGTCATTTAGAGCCTAAAGCAACAATGCAGATAAATATTTCTATTAATAAGGGACGTGGTTTTGTCATTGCTGATGACAATCTTGAATTTTGTACAGACCCGAATGAAATACCTATCGACTCAATTTATACACCTATTCGTAACGTTAAATATTCAGTTGAGAATTTTCGTGTAAAGCAAAAAACTGATTATGAGAAACTTTTGATTGAAATTACGACAGATGGCTCAATTCATCCAAAAGATGCATTGAAAGAAGCTGCAAAAATTTTGATACATCACTTCATGCTGTTCTCTGATGAGAAGATTATTCTTGAGACTACAGATTTTGATAGCAATGAAGAATTCGATGAGGAGGTTTTACATATGCGTCAGTTGTTAAAAACTAAACTTGTTGATATGGACCTATCAGTGCGTGCCCTTAATTGTTTAAAGGCTGCTGAGGTAGTTACGTTGGGAGATTTAGTTCAATTTAATAAAACTGATTTGCTGAAATTCAGGAATTTTGGTAAAAAGTCACTTACAGAACTTGACGAATTGTTGGCTGGTCTGAATTTGTCTTTTGGTACTGATATTTCTAAATATAAATTAGATAAAGAATAGAAAATGAGACATAATAAAAAATTTAATCATCTAGGTCGTACTTCTTCACACAGAAGCGCTATGCTGTCTAATATGGCATGTTCATTATTTAAGCATAAAAGAATTACAACGACTGTAGCTAAGGCTAAGGCCTTAAAGAAGTTTGTGGAACCTTTGATTACTAAGTCGAAAGATGACACAACTAATTCACGTCGTGTTGTTTTTAGTAACTTGCAAGATAAAATGGCTGTCACTGTGTTATTCAAAGAAATTTCTGCTAAGGTAGCAGATCGCCCCGGAGGATATACACGTGTTATTAAATTGGGCAAGAGGGACAGTGATGATGCTTCGATGTGCTTTATTGAGCTTGTTGATTATGATGATAATATGGCTAAAGATAAAGTTGTTAAGAAGGCTTCACGTACTCGTCGTTCAAAGGCTAAAGTAGTAAGGGATTCTGTTGTTTCTGAGGTAAAGGAAGAGGTAGCTGAAAGTGCAGTTGATGTAGTTGCAACTCCTGTTGATGAGCCGAAGGCTGATGAATCGACTGAAAAAGTTGACGATGCTGCTAAGTAGAAATAGTTAGAACAGCATAAAACTCAACTTTTGAGTAATGCCTTTTATATGATATAAAAAAAGGATGTACAATATAGTGTACATCCTTTTTTGTCTTTAAGATTATCTTTATTCTGTTAGTATTTCTATATATTATTTTGTATATTTGAAAGTTTCAAGATTCAATCATTTACCATTAGTCTATTTTTGTTATGACATTACAGCAATTACAATACATTGTGGCAGTAAACAAGCATCGTCATTTTGTTAAGGCCGCCCAAGAATGTGGAGTGTCTCAACCTACTCTAAGTGCAATGGTGCAGAAATTAGAGCAGGAATTAGATGTTAAAATTTTTGATAGGGATAAATCTCCAATTGAACCAACAGAAATTGGATTAAAGATTATTAGTCAGGCTGAAACGTCAATAAATGATGTGAATCGAATACAAGAAATAATACTCTCTGAAAAATCTACGATGCAAGGTAATTTGCGTATAGGAGTTGCTCCAACTATTGCTCCATATCTTGTACCACAATTCATTACTCGTTTTCGTCTAGCTCATAAGGAAGTTGAGCTTCGTATTTCAGAAATTATCTCGGAGAATATAGAATCAGATTTGCTTACCTCAGATATTGATATAGGGATTTTATCGACTCCATTTAAACGGAGTGAGTTTTTAGAAATACCACTTTACAATGAGCGTTTCCTTGCCTATTTTTCTCCTCAGAATCCTTGTCAAGTTAATCCGTTAACTCCAGAAAACATGCCTACTGAAAAATTATGGGTATTGATGGAAGGGAAATGTGCTACTTCCGAAGTTTTTAATTTTTGCAAAATGCAAAGTCTGGGTGAAACATCCTATAAGGCAGGGAGTATTGATACTTTAATACGTATTGTAGATGTTAATGGCGGGAATACGGTGATACCTGAGTTGCATACTCAGTTTTTAACGCCTGAACAGCAGCGTCAACTGACGTTGATTGAAAGTCCGGATGCTCAACGTGAGGTCTCTATTATTATACGTAAAGATTATGTAAAAGAAAAAATGTTGAATGCTGTAGTAAATATCATTAAACAGATTATACCGGAAAAGATGTTGGTGCCTAAAATAAGAAAATTCAAAGTGCGTCTTTAATAAAAAGGTGGTTTTCATGAAGTGAACCAGAAAAGTAGTACGGATTAATAACTAAATATTTTGGTATATAGCTTGTTATTGCGCCAGGCTTTTTCGATTTAACCAGGATATTATTCTTTTATTGTAGTAATAGTAGATATATTTCTTCAAATAGTATATTAATTCTTCAGTAGAACAAAAGTTATCAGCGTATAGCAGCTCGGATTTCATAATGCTGGAGAAGTTCTCAGGTATGGTATTGTCAAGGTAGTTCCCTTTTCTTGACATGCTATGTACAATACCCAGCATCTTAAGAGCTTGCTGGTATATGTCAGTGTTGGTACTTCCAGTATTGACCAGAACGTAAATCAGTCCTTCTGTGTTTCTTGCTTTCCTAAAAGCGTTGTTGAGCATCACTGCGTTATCTTCATATTTGAACTATAAGAGATGATTGCTCCATTAACATGTCTAGTATTGGCGAGAATACATCTTCTTATCCTGTATGTTGATTTGTGTAACGTCGGTAGTCTATTTTGGTTAGGTTTGTCTGTTTTGAAGTCGCGCTCCAAAACATTAGGGGCAATCTAGCCGACTTCGCCTTTGTAAGAGCGATCTCTGACCTTACGAATTTTACAATTTAAACCGAACTTGTCCATTATTGTTTTATGGTTTGTATGAACAGGGCAGCCGCTCAATAATCTACACATAATTTTTTATTATTGATTGTTCCTCCTTTAAAATCAAATTAACTCTTTCCTCTTCTTAATTCTCTTACTATCTTTGTTCTATTATACCTAACTATATTATTTTATGAGTTTACAAGAGTTTTCATCGTATGTTCCTGATATTCGTAATGATAAGAATCAACTCTATACAGTTGAAGAAATTGTTTTTATAGCCATGGTTTCCGTCCTTTGTGGTGCAGAAACCTGGAGTGAGATAGAACTATTTGGTAATACTCATGAAGAGTATTTCAAGAAGCGTCTGCCCAATCTCTCGGGTATCCCTTGTGAGGATACCTTCAACCGATTTTTTTCATTATTGGATATCGAATGGTTCGAAGAAGCTTTTCGAATCTGGATTAGAGACCTCTGCAGACAGGTTCCCGGAGTAGTGGCCATAGACGGCAAGGCCGTGTGCCGGAATCCCCTTTCCTCAGGGCATGGCATGAAAGATCGGTTATATATGGTCAGTGCATGGGCTGTGCGCAATGGCCTGTGTCTGGGACAACAAAAAGTGGATAAGAAATCGAATGAAATAACCGCTATCCCCGAACTTATAAAGGCACTTGACCTGAAACAGTGCATTGTGACTATTGATGCTGCCGGTTGTCAAAAAGCAATAGCAGAAACAATTATTAATGCAGAAGCGGACTACCTTCTGTGTGTCAAGGACAACCAGAAGAACATGAAAGCTAAAATATTATCTCTTTTATCAAAGGATGATCGGATTTATTTGCCATATAAGCAAAGTTATTCTCAACAGAATCATACTCACGGAAGACAAGAATATAGAGAGTGTGTCTGTGATCAGGCATTTTATCCGGAGCATTTCTATCCCGGTTGGAAAGGGATAAAGACTATAGCTAAAATAACATGTATCAGGCAGGTTGGTAAGGAAAAACCTACAACAGAAACCAGATGCTATATCTCTTCTCTGCCGCAAGATCCCAAATTGATACTGGAATCCGTTAGGTCACATTGGCAAGTTGAGAATAACCTCCACTGGCAATTAGATGTTTCCTTTAGAGAAGATTACACTAGAAAAACAGAGAATGGAGCGGTTAACTTTTCGCTCATGTGTAAGATGATACTTATTTTATTGAAACAAAGTAAAAAAAAACTGGGGATGGCCGGAAAAAGAAAACTCTGTGGGTGGAATGAAAAATACAGAGATGAGATACTCGGTATTCAAAGAATTATAATACCTGAAGAGTAAATGCAATTATGTGTAGATTATTGAGCGGCTGTCCTGTTTGTCTTATCCTGTTTCCGGTTGACTAAATTAATTTATAATCCTTATATTGGTTGTCTAATTTATTTATTAACCTCTTAATCCTAGAATGAGTTTACTTTGATATACAAAGTAAATCCATAAT
>Ga0172378_10001525_pt1 | contig 21456 bp, 15 predicted proteins | sample GrowelOW332metaG_FD_119755 | JGI IMG/M metagenome (GOLD analysis project Ga0172378, IMG submission 119755) | Groundwater microbial communities from an aquifer near a municipal landfill in Southern Ontario, Canada - Pumphouse #3_1 metaG | ecosystem: Environmental > Aquatic > Deep subsurface >... | reverse complement strand
TATGCAAAAATAATCTGTTTGTTAATAAAGTTTGTATATTTACAATCCTACCGCGTATTTAATGAACTGAGAGAAGAGAGAAAATAGAAGAAATAATCCGAAGAGACCATGTTTACCGACAAAGACAATACAAAGAAATTATTAGATGCTATGAGTGACCTATTATTTGTAATAGATTTAAATGGTATTATAATGGAGGTAAACACAGCATGTAGAAGCACATTAGGTTATACGTACAATGAATTAATAGGTAAACCCATTTCCTTTTTATACACTCAAAAAGATAAAAAAGAGATTCTTCATCTTATATCTGAAATAAACGATGGTGTCTGTAACAGTTATTCTCTTCCATTTTATACAAAAGCAAAGCAATTAGTCTTTGTTGAAACAAAAATTTATCATGATAAGTGGGGGGGACGAGATGTTATAATCGGAGTTAGTCAAAAACTAGCAGCATCAACATTGGAAAATGAGAAGTTCTATGAAGTGTTTGATAATAATCAGGCAATGATGACTATCTCAGAGATTGAAACGGGTATCTTCTTGGATGCAAATAAACAGTTCTTGTCCTTCTTTGGCTTCGAGAAAAATGAAATAATAGGGAAATCAGCCAAAGAGCTAAATTTGTTTGCTGATTATAAGGAACGAAGTCGAGTTGTGAAATCGATAAGACAAACGGGCCGTGTATCCAATAAAGCAATTAAGGTTAGAACAAGAGAGGGTAAAGAGCTCATTTGTTTATTTTCTTTTTCTGTTATCAAGATTCGCTCTCTTTCCTATTCGCTAATCTCAGCAATTGATATAACGGAACAAAAAAAGGCTGAAGAGAAATTAGAGCACAGCTACACGCATCAGAAATTATTGTCCGATGTTTCGATGACCTTTTTATCCCTCGATCATTTTCACGAAAAGATTATTCAGATATTAAAGCTTTTGGGTACGCATACCGATGTAAGTAGGGTATATATCTTTGAGGATAGTAAAGATGGGACTCAAACGAGCAACACCTATGAATGGCGTAATGAGAATATTAGTAAGCAGATGGATGACTTACAAAACGTCTCTTATAAAGCGTTTCCTTCATGGAAAAAGATTTTACGCGAGGAGGGCCAAATCTTTTCAACAGATATTCAAAAGTTGCCTGCAGATATTGTTGCTATTCTAGAGCCACAAGGCATTAAATCTATCTTATCTTTTCCTCTGTATGTTCAGAACCGTTTTGTTGGCTTTGTTGGTTTTGATGAATGTAACATGTATAAGTCTTGGGAACAAGAGGATGTAGATCTATTGCGTTTTGTATCTACCATTATCTCTACAGCTTTTGAACGGCATAAATTTCAAAAACAATTGTATGAAAGTGAGTTGCGTAAAACCCTCGCTCTTGAAAATACTGGAGCTGGTTTATGGGATTGGAATATCAAAACTGGTGATGTTTTTTTTAGTTCTACTTGGTGCGAGATGTTGGGCTATACACAAGATGAAATTGAACCAAGAGAAAGCTCCTGGGAACGATTAGTACATCCAGATGATAAAAGTAGAATTGATAAAGTGTTAAAAGCACATTTTTCTGGAGAAACAGAAGTCTATGAAACTACGCATCGTGTTTTAACGAAATCTGGTGAATGGAAATGGATTCTTGATAAAGGCAAAGTGGTGGATTATGATAGTGAGAATAATCCTTTAAGAGCTGTTGGTACGCGCATCGACCTTGATTATCAGAAAAAAAGTGAGGAACAACTAAAACAGCTTAATGCCACAAAAGATAAGTTCTTTTCTATTATTGCACACGATTTACGTGGACCAATTGGGTCTATGATGCAGATTGCGGAGCTGCTTTCCGAGAAAGATAGTTTAAATGAAGAAGATTTGGATAATTTTCTGCATACCCAGAAAGAATTATCAGCAAACACCTTTCAATTATTGGAAAATTTGTTGAATTGGGCAAGATATAATCGCAACCAGATGCAGTTTAATCCTCAGAAAATTAATCTTAATAAGATAATAAAAGAGAATAAAATTAGTGTACGCTTTCAGGCAAAACAGAAGAATATTACGGTGATTACCGATTTTAGAGAAACCTTTGAAGCGTTTGCAGATGAAGATATGGTGAAGCTTATCATTCGGAATCTGCTGTCTAATGCTCTTAAGTTTACCAATATAGGTGGCACTGTGAAGATTGATATACAAAAGAAGCCAGATGCTCTCGAGATAAGAGTAGCCGATTCTGGTGCAGGTATATCTTCGGAAAATATACAAAAAGTGTTGTCGGATAACGATTTCTTTTCTACAAAAGGTACTAACAATGAGAAGGGTACAGGGTTAGGCTTGAAATTGTGTAAGAGTTATATTACCCAAAACAGAGGGACTTTTAATATTCAGAGCGAATTAAATGTTGGCTCCGTGTTCTCTTTTACCCTACCGCTTGTTAATGGTCAATTAGATTCTCTTACATAGGGACTGTGACTTGTTTAAAGGAGGGAGAAGCGTCTCCTCTTTTGATTCGTCGACGTTTAATCGCTCTAGTGATTAACCGATTCCGGTGTTCAATAAAATGTTGTTTTGAAGAGACCTTTCACGTGTAGTTTGTTCTGAAGAGAGCTGGTTCTTAATTCATTTCTTTTTTCTAAAAGAAGATAGAGTAATGCCTTGATGCACCTTGTTATACAAGTGTATTGTTGTTTTTTTTTGAAAAAAAGTAGAATTGTGAGTGAACTTGTTGTTTTTCCTGTTTCCTGTATAGAAAACTAATCAAAAATTTGTTCAATTGCCGTAATTGTAGCACTTTTGTAGTGAAAAAGATAGCTATGTAGATAATCTTGAAATAACGAGGTCATGAGCAGTGGTAAATTAGAGCATAAGGATGAAAATGGAAAATTACGATATAATTTTCATGTCTCTCAGAAGGAGTCATTTGCCTATGCTTCTAAAATAAGCACTAAGCAAGAAAAGACCATTTACCACATTGTTTTATCAGAAGTCGTTTTAAATCAGCGTTATAGAAGAGCCGATTGCACTAGTTCTAATCTAGCAAAAGAGTTTGGTTTGAATACGAGCAATATTTCAGCCGTGCTACGTAAGCGGTTTGGAAAAACATTTCCAGAATTGGTAAATGAATGTCGTATCAAAGATGCTATCACCATTTTACAGGATAAACGTTTTGATAAAACAAGTGCTGCACAAGTTGGCCTAACCGTTGGCTTTGGTAATCGGCAGACTTTTTATGCCTCCTTCTATAAATTCTTGGGTGTGAGTCCTGCTTTATATCGTAAGTTGTATGCTCAAGGAGACGCTCCTATTTTAAATTCTATCATGGCTTCAAAAACCGAATAAAAATAATGAAAGAGAAATTAATGGTAACCGTTAAACGTTCGTTGTTGTCTAGACCGGGTGCTCTCTCATCTGAAGATAAGGCTGATAATGCGCCATTTAAATATGTTGCCGAACAATTTGCCGATTTGCAATTGTTAAGATATCAAGTACCTGGTTTTGAACAGCTCTCTTTGCAGCAAAAAAAGTTGATTTATAATCTATCGCAAGCTGCATTAGAGGGAAGAGATATCATCTACGACCAAAATGGTCGGTATAATCTGGTTATTCGTCGCCTATTAGAAGCTGTGTATATACACTTTAAAGGTGATCGCACTACTGAGAATTTTAAAAACTTAGAAATCTATTTGAAGCGCGTATGGTTTTCAAATGGTATTCATCATCATTATGCTACCGATAAGTTTGTTCCAGGGTTTACACCCGATTTCCTAGCGCAACAGTTGCATGCAATAGATGCTGCTTTACTGCCTTTAGAAAGGGGACAAACCGTTGATGCTTTTTGTGCGGAGATATTGCCTGTGCTTTTTGATCCTACGCTTTTTGCTAAACGGGTGAATCAGGCCAATGGCGAAGATGTTATTCTTACCTCTGCTTGTAACTATTATGCAGGGGTTACGCAACAAGAAGCAGAAGATTTCTATGCTGCTATGAAAAATCCTACGGATGCATCTCCTGTTATGTATGGCATGAACAGTCGACTAGTAAAAGAGGATGGCAAATTAGTAGAATATAAATGGGTGGCAGATGGCTTGTATGGAAAAGCAATCCAACGTATTCTTTTTTGGTTGCAGAAAGCAAAAGAAAATGTCGAAAACGATTCACAAAAAGAGGTGATCGACCAATTGATTCTCTTCTATCAGACAGGTGACTTGAGTGTGTTCGATGCCTATAGCATTGCTTGGGTAAAAGATGTGCACTCTCGTGTTGATTTTGTTAATGGATTTATTGAGAGTTACGGCGACCCTTTAGGCTTAAAGTCAAGTTGGGAATCGATTGTTAATTTTAAAGATATAGAGGCTACTAAGCGTACGGAACTTATCAGTTCTAATGCGCAGTGGTTTGAACAAAACTCTCCCGTTGCTGCACCATTTAAAAAAGAAAAAGTAAAGGGAGTAACGGCTAAGGTTATTACTGCCGCCATTTTATCAGGCGATTTGTCTCCCGCTACTGCCATCGGCATAAACCTGCCCAATTCCAATTGGATACGTGCAGAATATGGTTCTAAATCGGTAAGTATCGGTAATCTAACCAATGCCTATCACGAAGCGGGAAAAGGCGATGGCTTCTTAGAAGAATTTGTGTATAGCGATGTGGAACGCCATTTAATCAAACAGTATGGTGCTATAGTCGATAATTTACATACCGATTTGCACGAGTGTTTAGGTCATGGGTCTGGCAAGTTACTTCCCGGAGTAGACCCAGACGCATTAAAAACCTATGGAGCAACCATAGAAGAGGCAAGAGCCGATTTATTTGGACTCTATTATTTGCCAGATGCTCGTTTAGTTGAACTGGGATTAACACCCACAGCAGATGCTTATAAAGCTGAATATTACACGTTCATGATGAACGGATTAATGACACAGCTAACACGTATAAAGATTGGTCAGCAGATAGAGGAGTCGCATATGCGCGATCGTCAATTGATAGCCAGCTGGGTGTTTACTAAGGGAGCAGCCGACCAGGTAGTAGAGCTGAAAAAGAGAGAGGGAAAGAGCTATGTAGTAATCAATGATTACCAGAAATTACGCACTCTTTTTGGTGAATTCTTGGCCGAAATACAACGTGTTAAATCGGAAGGCGATTTAGATACAGCTCGTCAATTGGTAGAACATTATGCTATTGCTGTAAACCCAGTACTCCATCAAGAGGTGGTGGAACGCTATGAACAGCTACATCTTGTTCCCTATAAAGGATTTATCAATCCTGTATATACACCCGTAAAAAATGAAAAGGGCGAGATTGTAGATGTTACTATCTCATATGCGGAAACCTATAGCGAACAGATGTTAAGATATAGTAGAGATTATTCAAACTTACCTAGTAGAAATTAATTATAAGGAGAGGCGACCTGTTGTTTTCTCTCTAGTTAGTACAATATGGATATAAACGAGGAAATAAAAGTTATTAAAACGGAACTACGACTATCAATGAATGGCGTAGTGTCGCAGAGTATGCGAGAAAAAGGTCTCAGTTATAGATTGAACTTTGGACTCCTCTTGCCACAGATAAAGCAGATTGCTGCAAAGCATACGCCCAACCATGATTTAGCACAAGCACTTTGGAAAACCGATATACGTGAGTGTATGTTGATGGCAGGTATGTTGCAGCCCATAGAGACGTTCTATCCTGAGATAGCAACTATATGGATGGATGCCATTCCCTATGTTGAGGTGGCTGAGGTATTGTGTATGACTCTTTTCCAAAAACTACCTTACGCTTCTGAGAAAGCTTTTGAATGGATTGCTGAGGACCGTTTTTATTATCAATTGTGTGGATTCTTGGTGTTGAACCGCCTTTTCTTACGTGGGGATATACTTAATGAACGCTCAGCTAATGAGTTTTTAGATCATGCAATAGCCAATTTACCAACATCCGAAATACAGTTGCGACGAGTGGTAGCTACTGCTATTAAGAATTTTGCACAACAATCGCCTGCGCAAGCAGAACAAGTGAAGGAGCTGCTATTGTTGAAAAAAGACACTTTCTCAGATGATGTACAATCGTATATTGAAGGAATAGTAGAAGTGTCCGATTTTTTTGATTAAAGGATAAAAAGCGCTTCAAGAGAGATATGCCACAGCCCAAAGATATAGAAACAGCCAAGCAGTTATTTGCCGATTATCTTAGCAATAATAAATTGCGTAAGACACCGGAGAGATATGCTATTTTATCTGCTGTTTATACTATCAATGCGCCTTTTGATGTGGAGCGTTTATATCTTGAAATGGAGCAGCAACATTTTCGAGTGAGCCATGCTACCATCTATAATACAATACAGCTATTAATAGATGCTAAGCTTTTAGTAAAGCATTTATTGAAAAATAAAGATTTATACGAGGCAGCTTTTCATTTGAAGACAAAGCATTATCTAGTTTGTACAGAGTGTGGGTCGGTACGAGAAATGACGGACAAATTAGTACAAACAAATATTGAAAATTCCAAGATGGGACGCTTTCAGATGTCCCATTATTCCTTATATATATATGGCGAATGTAGTCGCTGTCGGTATGCTAAAAATAGAAAAAGGTCTAACAAAAATAAACAAAAATAAAGTAAGATGAAAGTAGATGTTCTTTTAGGATTACAGTGGGGAGACGAAGGTAAAGGTAAAGTTGTGGATGTGTTAACACCCAATTACGATGTGGTGGCACGTTTTCAAGGCGGTCCTAATGCTGGTCATACCTTAGAGTTTGAGGGAGAGAAATATGTAGTAAGGTCTATTCCTTCTGGTATTTTTCAAGGCGATAAAATAAATATCATAGGAAATGGTGTAGTTCTCGATCCTTCGTTGTTTAAAGCTGAGGCTATGGGTTTAGAGAAATCGGGTCACGAGTTGAAAAACAAAATTGTTATTTCAAAAAAGGCACATCTTATCTTGCCTACACATCGTTTGTTGGATGCAGCCTACGAAGCTGCAAAAGGAGATGCTAAAGTGGGTACTACAGGAAAAGGAATAGGACCAACTTATGCCGATAAAACCAGTCGTACAGGTTTACGAGTTGGAGATATCTTAGATCACTTTGAAGAAAAATATGCACAAGTCAAAGCACGTCATATACAGTTGTTAAACGATTTGCATTTTAAATTTGATTTAACTGCGCTTGAAGCAGAATGGTTATCTGCCATTGAATATCTAAAAGAGTTCCAATTAGTAGATAGCGAACATCTGGTTAATGAACTCCTAAACGACAACAAAAGTGTTTTATGCGAAGGAGCACAAGGAACTATGTTAGATGTAGATTTTGGTTCATATCCATTTGTAACCTCTTCTAATACCATTTGTGCTGGTGCTTGTGTAGGATTGGGTATTGCTCCTAATCGTATTGGCGAAGTGTTTGGTATCATGAAAGCCTATTGTACGCGTGTGGGTAGTGGACCCTTCCCAACAGAACTATTTGATGAAGTAGGTGCTACTCTTCGCGATTTAGGTCATGAATATGGTGCTGTAACGGGTCGTGAACGTCGTTGTGGCTGGATTGATTTAGTTGCTTTACGTTATTCTATCATGTTAAATGGCGTAACACAACTTATTATGATGAAGAGTGATGTGTTAGACACTTTTGAAACAATCAAAGCTTGTGTTGCCTATACCGTTAATGGTGTAGAGACCGAAAAATTCCCCTTCAATGTGGAGCATGGTGTAGATCCCGTTTATGTGGAACTAGATGGTTGGAAAACAGATATGACCAAGATGCAATCGGAAGATGAATTCCCTGAAGAATTTAATAATTATGTTTCTTTCTTGGAGAAGGAGTTACAAGTGCCTATCACGATTATCTCTGTAGGTCCCGACCGTGCTCAAACGATTGTACGTTGTCAAGACTAAAAAATAACTAAAAATAGATATTTAGAAGCTTTTATCTAGTTAATTTACTATTTTGGCAAGTGTTTTGTTCTTAACTTATTAACTAAAAATAAAAAGATATGATATTACCCGGTAGTTGGATCCTTTTCATAGGAATAGCCCTTGTTAGTTATTTAGTACAATCGAGTCTGAAGCGTAAGTTTAAGAAATACTCTAAGATTCCTTTAGGCAATGGAATGACTGGCGCAGATGTTGCCCGTAAGATGTTAAACGATAATGGCATTTACGATGTCACTGTTGTGAGCACACCTGGCATGCTAACCGACCACTACAATCCTGCCAATAAGACCGTAAATTTAAGTCAAGGCGTTTTTGCCAGCGATAGTATTGCTGCAGCAGCAGTGGCAGCGCACGAGTGTGGCCATGCTGTTCAACATGCTAAGCTGTATGCTCCCTTAACACTGCGTACAACCTTAGTACCTATTGTACAATACTCCTCCTCTATCATGACATGGGTCTTGCTAGGAGGTATACTCCTGATGAATAGTTTTCCACAATTATTGCTTATTGGTATTATTTTATTTGCCACTACAACCCTCTTTAGTTTTGTAACCTTGCCTGTAGAGATAAATGCAAGCAAACGTGCTTTAGTATGGTTGAGTAGTGCAGGTGTTACCAATAGTTTTAATCACGCAAAGGCAGAAGATGCCTTACGATCGGCAGCATATACCTACGTTGTAGCTGCTTTAGGATCATTAGCAACACTGTTTTATTATATTTCCCTATACATGGGAAACAGAAATTAATCTTATATAGAGCAAGCTTTTGCTTGTTCTGACACCTAAAAATAGAGGTAAGTTGCATGGAATTATTCGGTTCCAATAGCTTATCTCTATTTTTTCTTGTAAATTTGCAACTTATTAGATAGTACAACAATTATGGCAACAAAACCAAGAATACCGAAAGGAACAAGAGATTTCTCGCCAATTGAGATGGCAAAACGTAATTATATATTCAACACGATTCGTGCTGTCTATCATTTATACGGTTTTCAACAGATTGAGACTCCCGCTATGGAAAATTTATCCACATTAATGGGTAAATATGGGGATGAAGGAGATAAACTATTATTTAAGATACAAGACTCAGGTAATTATTTCTCTAAACTTACGGACGAGGAGCTTTTATCGCGTGATGCCCTAAAGCTCGCCTCTAAATTTTGTGAAAAGGGATTGCGTTACGATTTAACGGTTCCCTTTGCGCGTTATGTAGTGATGCATAGAGAGGAAATAAACTTTCCTTTCAAACGCTACCAGATACAACCCGTTTGGCGAGCAGACCGTCCACAAAGAGGTCGTTATCGTGAGTTTTATCAATGCGATGCCGATGTTGTTGGTAGCGATTCTTTGTTAAACGAAGCTGAGTTGATGCTTATTATCGATGAGGTGTTTAGACGCTTTGGCATTGAGGTATGTATCAAAATCAATAATCGTAAAATACTCTCTGGTCTTGCAGAGGTCGTTGGACAGCAAGATAAAATTGTAGATATCACCGTAGCTATTGATAAGTTAGATAAGATTGGTCTTGCCAATGTAAATGCAGAGTTAGCTTCGAAAGGAATACCCCAAGAAGCTATTGATAAACTCCAACCTATCGTGTTGTTAAGTGGAACCAATGAGGAGAAATTGGCTGTGCTTAAGGAATTTCTTCAAAACAGTGAGATTGGACGCAAAGGAATTGAAGAGTTAGAGTCTATTTTTCAATCCATTCAATTGATGGGACTCGTGAATACATTAGAACTCGATTTAACTTTAGCGCGTGGCCTAAACTATTATACAGGAGCTATTTTCGAAGTAAAAGCGATTGGTGTTGAGATGGGTAGCATCACTGGAGGTGGTCGATATGACAATCTAACCGGTGTCTTTGGTATGCCTGGTGTATCGGGCGTTGGTATTTCTTTTGGTGCAGATCGTATTTTCGATGTGTTAAACCAATTGGAACTATATCCCAAAGAAGCTGTAAATGGCACACAACTGCTCTTCGTTAATTTTGGAGAGAAAGAAACGGCTTACTGTTTACCCTTCTTAAAGAAATTGCGTGAAGCGGGTATCCGTACAGAGATGTATCCCGATGCTATAAAGATGAAAAAGCAAATGATGTATGCCAATAAACTGGCTATTCCCTATGTGGCCTTAGTAGGCGAAAAAGAGATAAGCAGCAATAGCGTGCTGTTAAAAGACATGACCACTGGCGAGCAATCGGCCGTATTAATTGATGAGCTGATTCAAAAAATCCAGTAATTTTATACTAAACTGTCTTTTTGCTAAAAAAAACAGATAAAAGCCATTTTTCTATCAAGAAGAATGGCTTTTTTATGAAAACACCTGCAAAATAGTTTGCTTTGTTCACTTTTATTCGTTATTTTCGAGGAAACAAAAGATTTATTTATTATGGAGATTAAACAGTATATTAGCGAAAATGAATCTCGGTTTTTAGATGAGCTATTTAGTCTGATTCGAATACCGAGTATTAGTGCTGAGGAGAAGCACAAAGGAGATATGCAGCGTTGTGCAGAACGCTGGAAAGAGTTGTTACTGCAAGCTGGTGTAGATAGAGCAGAGGTTATGCCATCTGCCGGTAATCCAATGGTATTTGCAGAAAAAATAATTGACCCTTCGGCTACCACCGTAATGGTGTATGCCCACTATGATGTTATGCCCGTTGATCCCATTGAAAAATGGGCTTCTAATCCTTTTGAGCCAGAGGTTCGAGAGGACAAAATTTTTGCCAGAGGAGCAGACGACGATAAAGGACAATCGTTTATTCAAGTCAAATCCTTTGAGTATCTAGTGAAGAACAACCTATTAAAATATAATGTAAAATTTATTTTCGAAGGAGAAGAGGAGATTGGATCTATTCATTTACCCGATTTCTGTCGTGCGCATAAAGAGATGTTGCAAGCCGATGTTATTCTAGTTTCCGATACCAGCATGATTGCCGAAAATGTTCCCTCTATCACCACCGGATTGCGTGGATTAGCGTATTGGGAAGTTGAAGTCACCGGACCTAATCGTGACCTTCACTCCGGTCATTTTGGCGGTGCTGTGGCCAATCCTATCAATACACTTTGTCAAATGCTATCGGAAGTGGTAGACGAAGATAGAAAAATCACCATACCTCATTTCTATGATGATGTAAAAGAGCTCTCTGAACAAGAAGACGAGATGATGTCTAGTATCCCACTCAATGAGATACTTTACAAGCGTGCTATTGGTGTTGACGATTTGCAGGGAGAAACGGGCTACTCTACAGTTAAAAGAGCAAGCTGTCGTCCATCCTTTGATATCTGTGGCATCTGGGGCGGGCATACTGGCGAAGGAGCAAAGACAGTGATTCCTTCAAAAGCATATGCCAAAGTTTCTTGTAGACTAGTGCCTAATCAAGATTATAAAAAGATTACACAAGATTTTATTCGTTATATGAAATTGATTGCTCCGCTAGCTGTAAAAGTAAAGGTTACCCCATTGCATGGTGGAAAAGGATATGTATGTCCTATCGACTTACCCGCTTATAAAGCGGCTGAAGTAGGCTTTTTGAAAGCTTTCCATAAAGCACCCTTAGCTGTTCGCCGAGGAGGTAGTATACCTGTTATTGCAGAGTTCGAAGAGATTTTTGGCACTAAAACCATCTTAATGGGCTTTGGCGTTGAGTCGGATGCCATCCATTCACCAAACGAAAATTTCCCACTCAGTTTAATGCGTAAAGGCATTGAAGCTGTTGTTGCTTTTTACCAAGAAGAGTTTTAAAGAATAGATTGAAGGGGGCTACTTTCATTCGTTACGAGTTGTTGTATGCTGTATGCGAATGAGAGTAGCCTTTTTTGATGCTCTTTTTTTATATCGGATGCAGCTGTTAGCTCTTCATCCGTTCTTAGCTCCAACGCCTATAATTGTTTGTTTCTAAATTCAGAGGGCAGTTGTTGCATCTTTCGAAGGAAGAACTTCGTAAAATAGGACTGACTGTAAAAATTCAATTCGTCAGAAATGCTGCTGATTGTACGGTTCGTTTGACTTAATAAAACTTTGGCTTCTATAATAAGGTTGTCATCTATCCAATCTCTTGGCGTTTTTCTGCTAATTGCCGTGCAGAGAGTAGATAAATACTTGGGAGATATACAGAGTTGTGAGGCATAAAAGCTAACCCTGTGCTCCTTTTTGTAGTGTTTTACTAATAGCTCAAGAAATTGATTGAAAAGCTGTTCCTTTCGGTAAGACGCCTTTTTAGAATTCTGTATCTGTTTGGGGCTAACAATACCTACTACTTCATAGAATAAGCCAATAATATACGACTGGATTGTTTCCGTGTAAAAAGTCTCATTATGAAATTCTAATTTGTCTTTTATAAACTGACAGGTCTGAATCACACTGTTCTTTTCTCTTACAGTGAGCACCGTAACAGGGTTGTGCTGTGCATACATTAAGGCCGCTATTTTTTTCTGCGAATTGATTATTGCCTGGTTGATAAAAGCTTCATTTACTGTCATAATAATTGCACGAAAATCGTCCGTTTTATTCAGCAACTCGCTGGTTTGAAAAGAGGTGATAAGTAGTAAATCATTACTAGAAAAGGTGAACGATTCAAAATCAATAAGTAAATTAGCTGTCCCATTTAGACAAATAGCCATCAGTGCATTCGATTTATTTTCTTTGTAAAAAGAATTAATTCCCTGTACGATATCATCTGAAAAATAGATGTTTTGTGTGGTAAAAGTAGAGGGCGTTTCTTGTTTTCGCATTGTTTTATTTTTTACAAGTAATTGGCTCATAGTTAATATATAACCTTATTCGCAAATGTACGTTATATTTTCCCGTTTTAAAAGAAAAATAGGGATTTATGAACAATTTTGAGGAAAAAAGTGCTAATAGTTATTGACGTAATAGCTATATATTTGTGCCGTAATTAAAGAGTGTAAATTTGAAATATGAGATATAAAGTATGAAGTTAACAAATTATGTAAGCTTATTCTTACTGTTACTAACAGTAGGATGCACAGAAAAAAAAGAAGAGAAAGCGCGTGTTGTTCCTGTAAAAACAGAAACGATGGTAAAGAACAGCTCATCTAACGTAAAGCAGTACATTGGTACGATTGAAGAATCGAATGCTGCTTTATTAAGTTTTCAAGTGATGGGTAATGTAGAACGCGTGTTGGTAGATGAAGGCGACGTAGTTAAAAAAGGCAACGTGATTGCTCGTTTAGATAGAGCAAATTTGGAACAAGCTCATGCTGCTGCAGCAGCTATCTTATATCAAGCAAAAGATGGCTACGACCGAATGAAAAAACTCTATGAAAGCAAAAGTATTGCTGCTATACGTTGGATAGATGTAGAAACCTCTTACAAAAAAGCTGTTGCAGCAGAAAAAGTTGCAAAACGTAATTTGGAGGATGCTGTTTTACGTGCTCCGTTTAATGGCATTATCGGCAAAAAGTTTATTGAGGTAGGCGAGAATGTTGTTATTGGACAACGTGCTTTTACCCTATTGCAAATCAAATCGGTGAATGTGTTGATCTCTGTTCCCGAAAATGAAATAACCTCTTTAAACACGCAGCAGGCTACCGTTCGTGTTGGTGCACTTCAACAACAAGAATTTGTGGGCGTTATCAGTCGTAAAGGCATCGTAGCCAATCGTCTATCGCATATGTATGAGGCAAAGATAGCACTTGCCAATCCCGATTTAAAATTACTTCCCGGCATGGTATGTAATGTCACCGTAGCCCTTACCCCCGAGTTAAATGCTTATGTGTTACCCAACCGAGCTGTGCAACTTAATTATGACGGTTCACATTTTGTGTGGGTGGTTGTAAACAATAGAGCAAAGAGGCTTCCCGTAGAGGTAGGCGATCTTACTGAGGATGGTTTATTGATTACAAAAGGTCTTCAAGACGGTGATCATGTGATTGTTAAGGGATATCAGAAAGTTAGTGAAAACATGCAAGTGGAGGTACTATGAAAGCAAGTAAAGGAATTATAGAGTGGACAATGCGCTACTATCAGATAACGCTTTTAATGATCTTCCTTTCGGTTGTACTCGGTATCTTTGGCTTAGGGGATATGTCAAAACAGGAGTTCCCCGAATTCACTGTACGTCAAGGATTAGTGGTTGGTGTATATCCAGGAGCCACATCGGAAGAAGCAGAAGAGCAACTAGCTAAGCCATTAGAGCGTTACCTATTCACCTTTAAGGAGGTAAAACGAGAAGATACCTATTCTATTTCTAAGAATGGAATGGTGATTGTTATGGTAGAGTTAAATGACAATGTAAACAATAAAGACGAGGTATGGTCGAAAATCAAGTTGGGATTACAAACCTTTAAAATGAGTTTACCCTCCGGCGTTTTGGCTTTAATAGCTAAAGATGATTTTGGAGATACCTCTGCACTGTTGGTTACCTTAGAATCGAAAGACAAGACCTATAGAGAGTTAAAGACCTATCTTGAAACATTAGAAGATAGATTATTAACCATCCCCTCGGTCTCTAATTTACGTAGTTATGGTTTGCAAAACGAAGAAATTTCTATCTTTTTAGATAAAGATAAATTAGCGCTTTACAATATTGACTACCGAACACTCATGACCACCCTGTTTGCACAATATTATAGCACCTCTGGGGGTATTGTTGAATCGGCAGATGTGAATGCACCCATTCATATCTCTACTGTTTTTGCTTCAGAGAAAGAGGTAGGGAGTCAGATCGTTTTATCCGATAAACAGGGGAATGTGGTTCGTCTACGCGATGTAGCTAAGATTGTTCGTCGTTATCCCTCTCCCACGAGTTATATAACCAATAATGGTGTAAAATCTATTCTGCTTTCTATGGAGATGCAGCAAGGTAATAACATTGTGCAGTATGGTGAGGAGGTAGAAAAGGTGTTGAAAACGTTTGAAGCAGAACTACCCAGTAGTGTTTCTATACAGCGTATAGCCGATCAACCCAAAGTGGTAGGGGAGTCTGTTTCCTCTTTCTTAACCGACCTTTTTGTCTCTATCTTAGTGGTTATCTTAGTGCTGATGGTTCTGTTTCCATTTAAATCGGCCATTGTTGCTGCAACATCTATCCCTATCAGTATTTTTATCTCTTTAGGTATGATGTATATTATTGGAATACCCCTTAACACAGTTACACTAGCTGCATTAATTGTGGTATTAGGAATGATTGTGGATAACTCCATTATTGTGATAGATGGCTATTTAGAGCGATTAGATAATGGTATGTCTCGTTGGCATGCTGCTATATCCAGTGCAAAAGACTATTTTATGTCTATTTTTCTAGCAACACTGTGTATCTGTATTATCTTTTTCCCCTTGCTAGCCACACTCTCTGGTATGTTCTTAGATTTCCTTCAATTCTTTCCATGGACAATAACCATCTCTCTGATGACCTCCTTGCTTATCGCTATGATTTTTATTCCATTATTAGAATATGCCATTATCAAGAAGGGACTACATGCTAAAAAAACAAAAGAGATAAAAGAGGACAAAAAAGAGTCATTTAATATGCTTAATTGGGTGCAAAGTAACTATGAGAAAGCCCTAGGTTGGGTTTTCAAGTTTCCTTGTATCACCATGGGCATAGGTGTTTTATCCGTTGTTATTGCTATCCTTCTATTTATGGATATACCTATACGGATGATGCCAATTGCAGATAGAGATCAATTTGCGGTGGAGATTTATTTACCACAAGGGGCACCTCTCCATCAGACCGAGTTGGTGGCCGATTCGTTGGAGCATATGCTCAAAAAAGATGAACGTGTTGTGTCGGTTACCTCTTTTATGGGTACCTCTTCTCCACGTTTCCAGACCAGCTATGCACCCTATATTAGTGCCGGTAAAAACTATGCACAGTTTATTGTGAATACAACCTCCATATCGTCTACTACCTCTTTCTTAGACGATTACACTAATTTCTACGCTAATTATTTCCCCAATGCCTATGTCAAATTAAAACAATTAGATTACTCGCGTACATCTATTCCAATTGAGATTCGTTTTAAAGGGGATAATCTAGCTCATTTGCAGTTGGCAGCCGACCAGCTGATGAAGAAGATGCGCGCCCTACCTTCTATTAATTGGATACATACTAATTTCTTAGAAAAAGCACCAGGAGTAGCTGTCGATTTAAACACTACCGAGATTGCACGTTTAGGTTTGTCGCGTTCCATGGTGGAGTCGGAATTAGCATTGCACTACGGTGGCGTTTCTTTAGGATCGGTGTGGGAAGGTGATTATGCCTTGCCAATCACGTTACGAAGCATTAAAAAGGAGCAAAAAGACCACCTATCAGATGTAAAAGATGTCTACATCTCTGCTATGATTCCAGGTGTATCTGTTCCCCTTCGTCAAATAGCCACGGTACAACCAGAGTGGAAAGCCAGTCAGGTTATTCGTCGTAATGGTGTACGCTGCATCAGTGTCTTAGCACAGCCTAAGCGTGGTGTGAATGATAATGCAGCCTTTAAAGAGGTGATTGCATTGATGGATAGCGATTTTAAGGCAGCTTTACCAGAGGATGTTACCTACGAAATTGGTGGATCGGTAGAATCGGATAGTCGTTTAATTCCACAAATTGTGAGTGGCTTGATTATCTCTATTGTGATTGTCTTCTTTTTCCTACTCATCCATTATAAAAAGATAGGTTTAGCCATAGCCGCTCTAACTTCTCTTTCTCTCTGTCTGTTTGGTGCTGCTCTAGGATTGTGGGCCCTAAACGTAAGTTTTGGATTAACCTGTATATTGGGTATTATCAGTTTGATTGGTATCATTGTTCGAAATATCATACTGATTTTTGACCATGCACAAGATCTCCGAATCAATGCGCATATATCTGCCAAAGAGGCTGCTATGGATGCAGGAAAAAGACGTATGTTACCTATCTTTTTAACCTCGGCTACCACTGCTGTGGGTGTTGTACCTATGATTCTAAGTGATAGTTCGTTATGGACACCTATGGGAATTGTAATCTTTTTTGGTACCTTCTTTTCCACTATTTTTGTGGTAACTATAGTACCTGTTTTTTATTGGAAAATATTTGGAAATAAATAATTGATATATGAAGACGAAATTAATTATAGCAAGCTGTTTTGTGCTCTTGGCCACTACTGCTACTGCGCAGCAGCAGTATACGCTAGAGCAATGTAAAGAATTAGCTTTAAAAAATAACATCACACTAACCACTAAGCAACTCGATGTGAACCTGTCAAAAGAGCAGCAGAAAGAAGCTTTTACAAACTATTTTCCAACCATTCATGCAACTGGATCTTATCTACAAGCCAATAAAGAGATGCTCGACATGGATATTACTATCCCACAGATGGGTACCTTGCCATTATCTAAGCTTAAAAAGGGAAAAATGGCTGCCATTATGGCAACACAACCCATTTTTGCAGGTGGTAGAATAGTAAATGGAAATAAATTAGCCAAAATAGGTAAAGAAGCGGCAGAGCTCCGACAGAAACTCTCCACCGATGAAACCTTATTGACTACCGAACATCTTTTTTGGCAAATCGTTGATTGTAGAGAGAAATTAAAAACAATTACAGTTATCGAGAAGCAACTAGAACAGATTTATCACGATGTGGACCAAGCCGTTCAGGCTGGTGTCTCCACTCGAAATGATTTGTTGCGTGTGAAATTACGACAACAAGAGATAGCAAGTAATCGCTTAAAAGTAGAGAATGGGTTACATACCCTTCAATTAGCTCTTTGTCAGTTTATTGGTATCTCTCCTGCAGGCTTTTCCATTGCTGCTCCCGATATCTCTATGCCGCAATCGCCTGCTGCGCTTTTTGTTGAGGCTCCTCAGGCCGTAGAGATGCGATCTGAGACCCATTTATTAAACAAAAATGTGGCAGCCTTTAAATTGAAAAAGCAGATAGAGATAGGCAAACGCTTACCCTCTGTAGGCGTTAGTGCAGGCTATGTTTACAACGATTTCATGGGAAAAGATCAAAACTTCTTGGTGGGGATGTTGCAGGTAAATATCCCTTTATCCGATTGGTGGGGCGGTTCTCATGCCATTAAGCAGAAAAAAATAGCTTACATACGTGCCAAACTAGAGCGTACAAACAGTCGTGAACAGATGGAAGTACAGGTGGAACAGACCTGGGGCGAGTTGCAAGAGGCTTATAAGCAAGTGTTATTGGGTAAAACATCCATTGCTTCTGCTACAGAGAACATGCGGTTAAACCAAAACTGCTATAAAGCTGGTACCATTCCATTAAGTGAATTGTTAGATGCACAAAGTCTGTTGCAGCAAAGTAAAAATAGTTATTCAGCAGCTTTTACTGCTTATCAAATGAAAAAATATTCCTATTTGAAGGTGACAGCACGTTAATCTAGAACCTTTTTTTTATTACAAGAGGAGCGATATAACCCATCGCTCCTCTTTTTGTTGGTATCTATCCATACTTTTATGGCAGTCCTGTTTTGTTGCCGCTCCTTTTTTACAACAAACACCTAAAATATTAAGCTTAATAGTAGTTAAATTCTTCTCTTTTTACCTATTATGGCATGCTTTTGGTAGTACCATTAATGCCGTTAAGGCATACAATTAAAATATAAACTTAAAATAAATTATTATGAATGTAAAACCTTTAGCAGACAGAGTTTTGATTCTTCCTGCACCAGTGGAAGAGAAAACAATTGGTGGTATCATTATACCAGATACAGCCAAAGAGAAACCTATGAATGGTACTATTGTTGCAGTGGGTCAAGGAACCAAAGAGGAAGAGATGGCACTTAAAGAGGGAGACAAAGTGTTGTATGGCAAATATGCTGGCACGGAGTTAGAGCATGATGGTGTAAAATATTTGATTATGCGTCAAAGTGATGTATTAGCAATTCTTGGATAATAACGTAAAATAAACAATTAAGATTATGGCAAAAGATATATTATTTAATCTCGATGCACGCGACGAGCTTAAAAAAGGCGTAGATAAATTAGCAAATGCAGTTAAAGTAACCCTAGGCCCTAAAGGACGTAATGTTATTATTGAAAAAAAATATGGTGCACCAGCCATCACAAAAGATGGTGTAACGGTAGCCAAAGAGATAGAGTTAAGTGAACCTTTCCAAAACACAGGTGCACAATTGGTTAAATCGGTTGCTTCTAAAACAGGTGATGATGCCGGTGACGGAACAACTACTGCTACTGTATTAGCACAATCTATTATCAATGTAGGTCTGAAGAATGTTACAGCCGGTGCCAATCCAATGGATTTGAAAAGAGGTATTGACAAAGCCGTTGCTAAAGCTGTAGAGATTATTGCTTCTCAAGCAGAGAATGTAGGCGATAACTACGACAAGATTGAGCAGATTGCTACTATCTCCGCTAATAACGACCCAACTATTGGTAAATTGATTACAGATGCTATGCGCAAAGTAACCAAAGATGGTGTAATCACTATTGAAGAAGCCAAAGGAACCAGTACTACAATGGGTGTTGTAGAGGGTATGCAATTTGACCGCGGTTATTTATCTCCCTATTTTGTAACCAATACAGAGAAAATGGAATGCGAAATGGATCATCCTTATATCTTGATCTATGACAAGAAAATTTCTGTATTGAAAGACCTACTTCCTATCCTTGAGCCTGCTGTACAAAGCGGAAAACCTCTTTTGATAATTGCAGAAGATGTAGATAGCGAGGCATTAACCACATTGGTTGTTAACCGTCTTCGTTCTCAAATAAAGATATGTGCTGTTAAAGCACCAGGATTTGGCGATAGAAGAAAAGCAATGTTAGAAGATTTGGCTATTCTTACCGGTGGTGTTGTAATCAGCGAAGAGAAAGGTTTCAAATTGGAACAAGCTACATTAGAGATGTTGGGAACTTGCGACAAAGTAGTTATCTCTAAAGAGAATTCTACTATTGTTAATGGAGCAGGTACAACAGAGAAGATTCAAGATCGTGTTAATGCTATCAAAGCAGAGATTAGCAACACTACATCTGACTACGATAAAGAGAAATTACAAGAGCGTTTAGCTAAACTATCTGGTGGCGTAGCTGTATTGTATATAGGTGCTGCTTCTGAGGTAGAGATGAAAGAGAAAAAAGACCGCGTAGACGATGCACTTTGTGCTACACGTGCAGCTATTGAAGAGGGTATTGTTGCCGGTGGTGGCGTATCTTATATCCGTGCTATCGATGCATTAGAAGCTATGAAGGGCGACAATGAAGATGAGACCACAGGTATCCAGATTGTTAGACGTGCTATCGAAGAGCCTCTTCGTCAGATTGTGTTTAATGCTGGTAAAGAGGGTGCTGTTGTGGTGCAGAAAGTGCGTGAGGGTAAAGGCGACTTTGGTTACAATGCTCGCACAGATACTTACGAAGATTTACGTGCAACAGGTGTAGTAGATCCAGCAAAAGTAACGCGTGTTGCATTAGAAAATGCAGCTTCTATTGCAGGTATGTTCTTAACCACAGAATGTGTTATTGTAGATCAACCAGAAGAAAAACCAGAAATGCCAATGGCTGGAGGAGCTCCTGGCATGGGCGGTATGGGCGGAATGATGTAAATCTTTCGTTTTAGTATAAAAGCCTCCTTTCCCTATGGAAAGGAGGCTTTTTTTTGGGGTAGAGTGGGGTCTTTATTTTGTTAAAAAACGTTTCATTTCATCTTATCTAAGATAGAATCTGTTTTTTTGTAAAAAATAAATCAATATGAGAAGTTTTGCATCCGATAATAATTCTGGCGTGCATCCATTGATTATGGAAGCACTAGTTAAAGCCAATGTAGACCATGCTGTGGCATATGGGTCCGATCAATGGTCTGAAGCATTTATAGCAAAAACCCAAGCGGTGTTTGGAACGGATTGTCTGCCACTACTTACTTTTAATGGAACGGGTAGTAATAGTGTTGCCCTGCAACTAATGACACGTCCCTATCACTCCATTATTTGTACAGAGATGGCACATATCCTAGTTGATGAGTGCGGGTCGCCTACAAAATCGACTGGCTGTGTTATCCGTGCGGTGCCTGCTCCCGATGGTAAACTAACCCCAGCCTCTGTGCTGCCCCTTCTAACCGGGTTTGGTAATCAGCAACACTCACAGCCCAAGGTGCTCTATATCTCTCAGTGTACAGAGCTCGGAACGGTTTATACGCTCGAGGAGATAAAAGCCCTTACCACGCTAGCACATGCGCACGATATGTATGTGTTGATGGATGGTGCACGTTTGGCCAATGCAGCTGTTGCTTTGCAGGTAGGTCTCCAAGAGATGACGGCTGGTTGTGGGGTAGACATCGTTAGCTTTGGTGGTACTAAAAATGGTTTGTTGCTAGGCGAATGTGTGTTGATTTTTGCACAAGAGCTAAAAGAATCGGCTCTTTTTGTGCGTAAACAATCGGCACAACTAGCCTCGAAAATGCGTTTTCTTGCTTGTCAATTAACGGCTCTTTTTACCGACGACTTATGGAAAAAGAATGCAACCCAAGCCAATGAAAGTGCTTATCAGCTGTATACATCTCTAAATGCTTATCCAGAGGTTACTTTTACACAGCAAGTGGTGAGCAACCAGCTTTTCTTGCAGATGCCCCGACC
>Ga0172378_10001524_pt1 | contig 21456 bp, 18 predicted proteins | sample GrowelOW332metaG_FD_119755 | JGI IMG/M metagenome (GOLD analysis project Ga0172378, IMG submission 119755) | Groundwater microbial communities from an aquifer near a municipal landfill in Southern Ontario, Canada - Pumphouse #3_1 metaG | ecosystem: Environmental > Aquatic > Deep subsurface >... | reverse complement strand
CTTGACAGAATGTGCTAAACACTGTAATTTTGCTCTTGTAATTCGTCGCGGGGTAGAGCAGTTGGCAGCTCGTCGGGCTCATAACCCGGAGGTCGCAGGTCCGAGTCCTGTCCCCGCTATATATAAGATTTAACCATCATTTTTGATGGTTTTTCTTTTTTTAAAGCAAATAATAGAGAATACCCTCAATTCCACGCATTGCATTGGATTACAAATAAAGTAGAAAACCAACAGAAAAGAAGAAAAAGTGCCATGTGCAACGCAAGCACTTTGATACACTTCATAGTTCTCACTACAGCCATCCTGTAGCACAGAAAAGGAACCTTCCTTCTACAAAGCCGTAAGCAGATCCAACACCGTCTTAACTTCACGCAATTTCTCAATCAAATCCTCATTTTCCCACAGAGACCACTCAATCATACTTTCCCTTGTCATAATACAGAGCATTATTACACCATAAAATATTACATTAGCAAAAGAAAAGTCTCCACCAAAATATCAAGAAAAAACTTCACTCCAAAAACAACACAGGCCCATACAAACAAGAACCACAGAAGATGTCGTAAGGACTTACTCAAAACAACTATATTCATTTCTTGTATGTATAATATATTGTAAATTGATGTTTTCTTTTTTTCTTGAAGAGGAAAATAAGACCAATGAACGTAACAATCTTTCCTCTTGCCTATCAATAGCATGGTAATAAATGAATCAAACAAGCTTTTTATGAGCGTAAAATAAAAACAGGTATATATGGTATAAAAGTACTCATTTTGTATATTTATGCAAAAAAAATACATTTTAACCCTATTTTACCCCCTTTTTTCATTGACAGTGAACAATCCCTTCTATAGAATTGACAAAATTTATATCAATTGAATAAGTCAGAAACAAAAATATATATAAAAGTGTAAAAAGAAATTCGAACATTTATTAATTTTTACTTTCGTTATGTTATATCGAGAAATTGTTTCTATAGGAGTATTTTTAAATGAGTGAAACTTTTAATTTTGAATCACAATACTATGAATCAGAGCCAAAAGAAGAAGCGTTACTAATGAATATGAGTGAAACGGCTCTCTTATTAGTCGATTTACAAAAACAATTTGTCCTCAGTGATTTCGGTGATGCTTTGGAAATGAAAAAATTAGGTGAATGGGAAAAATGGGCACCATTTCACCAACGATTAGATGATCTCGTCATTCCAAATAATCAGAAGTTACTCAATTTTTTCCGCATAAATAATCTTGAAGTAACCTATGGTGCAATCGGCTGTCACCATAAAGATGGAAGAGATCGTTGTTTGGTACAAAAAAAGTCCGGCTGGAATAATATTTTATTACCTATTGGCTCCTATGCCTGTGAAATGGTTGATGAATTATTACCGCAAGAGGATGAAATTGTCGTCTATAAAACCACTGACAGTGTTGCAACAGGAACAAATTACTGTTCCCTCCTCAGAAATATGGGCATTAAGAATGTCATTGTTACCGGTATTGTTACCGATCAATGTGTTGCTTCCACGGTGAGAAGTCTCGCTGATGAAGGTTTTGAAATTATTGTTGTTGAAGATGCTTGTGCAGCAGCCAACATGGAAGTGCATAATATGGAACTCAAGATTATGAACAAAATTTATTGTGAAATTATGACCACAGATCAAACCATAGCCTATTGTGAACAGATGTTACAAACGAGTGACGAGGAGGTAGTTAATGAGTAATAATTTAAAGAAGGAACTAAGTCTTTCCCAAGTCATTGCGATGGCTGCAGGGGGTATGATTGCTGCTTGGATGGTTGAAATAATCTATTGGTTTCAATTAAGTGGTAGTGGAAGTTTATGGGCGCTTATGGTAACAGGTATTATGGTCATCCCTTTGGGGCTGGTTTATTCTGAAATGTCGAGTATGCTCCCTTTTGCTGGTGGCGAAAATGTTTGGATTTCAAATGCGTTTAACTGGAATATCGGATGGTTCTTTAACTGGACCCTCTATTTACTCTATATTTTAGCAATGCCAACAGTCGCATTCGGCATTGTTACCATGGCAGGATATTTCTATCCAGAGTTATCCTTCCAAACAACAAAACTCATTGCATTGGGTATTTTGTTATTATGGTTTGTCTTTAGTAATTTCCGTATTAAAATTTTAGCAAATATCCAAAGTGTCATGTTTTGGATTATGATTGCCTCCTCTCTCTTTGTCTCTATTAACTTTATGCTCAGCGCAGAATGGAGCTTTTCACACCTACAGCCATGGTTCCCTCATGGATTTAGTGGATTTAGTGCAGCAGTAGGTATTCTTGTTTTTAAATTTATTGGTTTTGATATGATTCCCCAACTCTCAGAAGAAGCAAATTTCCCACGAAAAGATCAGTGGAAAGCTTACTTAGGAGCAATTGGTATTACCTTAGTCATATACGCTTTTGCTATTATCGGAAACGGGGGTATCGTTTCAACAGAATGGATATTAAAGACTGATATTGTCGATCCTCGTGTTGCAGATTTAATTGGCAAACATTATCTCGCCATTATCATCGTTATCATTGGATTCCTCGGTACCGTAACAACCTTAAGTGGCTTTTGGCTTAGTGCTGCAAGAAATTTATTTGGTGCAGCAAAACAAAACCAACTCCCCCACATGTTTAAAAAATTAAACAAATCGGGCCAGCCATTTATTGGAAATATCTTTGTTGGTATCTTTGCCATCTATTTCACGGTACTCGCTCCTGATGCATGGATTGAATATATTTATACGGTATATGCGTTTGCTGCAGGACTTGTCTATATGATGGTTGCACTCTCTTTCCTCATCTTAAGGAAGAAACATCCTGAATGGGAAAGACCATTTAAATTGAAATTTGGTGTTTTCTTCGGCATTCTGGCCTTACTTTTCACCTTATGGATTATTATCGCATCCTTCAGTGAAATTGCTTTATCTTCACTCTTTATCTTAGGTGGATATTTTGTCATAGGAATCCTTTTACTGATCTATGCAAAGTATAAACAGAAAACTGATCCAGTCACCTGGAAACAAATTATTCTCACTCCAGCCGATATTGAAAATTAAGAGAGAGATGGCAAACGATGAAAAGGGAGCAGTGTTAAAACACTGCTCCCTCATTGTTTTGTAGGATATATTTCTACATCCTAAACCACCAATTGAGCTTTCATTTATTTGATAAGGACACGCTCTATGTCCTTTTGAAAAATACGAGCTTTTGTTTATTTTGCCAGGACCAGCTCACAGTCCTCACTTTTTGAGATTTATTTATTTCGTCAGGACACTCTCTTTGTCCTCTCTCATCGAGTACAGTGTACTATAGAATAAGAAATTGTCAACAACTATTTTCATTTATTTTCTTTCTAGTCAATAAATTAATATCTATACAACACTTTCATAAAAAGTGATAATTCTTTAAAACTCATTAAAAATGAGAACTTATTGAAGAATGAATCAGAAATATCATAACAGAAGAGATACAACAAGAAATCACTCTTTCTTGTGTATCTCATTTCGCTTATCTCACGATGAATATACTCAGTGTCTTACAAAATACCAAGTGCCATATAAATGCCACCACCAAGAACTCCCGAAAGCAAGAGAATCATAATAGGATTTAGATTCTTCCATCGTAACACGATAAATGCAAGAGCAAAGATAATTGCCGCAAGAGGATTAAAATGGAACGTGGTTGTGCCAAATATTGCAAGAAGGAAGATGGTCACTCCCGCACTTCCAATCATCGCAACAACGGCAGGTCGTAGCCCAGTAAGAACTCCCTGAAGGAGATACATGGTTTTATATTTCTTGTAGAGATATCCTAAGATACCAACAAAGATCACGGAAGGAATGAGCACTCCCAGTGTTGCCACAAGAGCTCCAAGAAGGCCATGAAGATGAATACCCACAAAGGTGGCACTATTTACGGCAATAGGTCCTGGTGTCATCTCAGCAATTGAAATCAAATCGGTAAATTGGGTGAGTGTCATCCAATGATTCAAATTTACTACTTGCTCTTGAATAAGAGGGAGCGCAGCATATCCACCGCCAAAACTCAAAGCACCAATCTGCAAAAAGCAGAAAAATAAATCAATTAATTGCATTGCGAGCACCTCCCTTCTTTTTCTCAATCACGGCATACGTACCACCAACAATGGCACAAAGCGCAAGAATGATGATGATGTTCATCTTCATCCAATAGTTAGCAAAAAAGGCCAGAAACATGACAAGAATAAAAGTGAGTTTCTTTGCTTTAAAAATTTTGCTTCCCAGATCGACAACAACAGAGGCAATGACTGCAGCAATAGCAGGTTGCATGCCAGTTAAAAAGGCATTCACATAACGATTGCTCCTAAATTGTGCATAAAACATCGATATGATTGAGAGGATGATAAAAGGAGGCAACACCGTTGCAATAATAGAGAGAGCAGCACCTCTTATTCCCCCAACCTTATCACCGACAAGCATTGCACCGTTGACAGCCACAGCCCCAGGAGAGCTCTGTGCTATTGCAACCAGGTTCAACATCTCATCATCATCTAACCATCCAAGACGATCAACAAAAGCTTGTTTCATCAAGGACACGATTACATACCCACCTCCGAATGTAAATGCCGAGAGGGTAAACATAGTTCTGAACAACGTCCAGTATTCTTTTCCCGAAATCTTCTTTTCTTCCATACTTCAGACTATACACTTTTTATAATCGATAGTAAAATACAATATATTAATAATTTATATAAGGATTTCATTATATATGAAACTACGCAACCTCAAAATTTTCATTGCAGTCTGTGAATGTAGGAGTACGGTCGAAGCAGCAAAAGAGCTGAAAATTGCACAACCGACCATTAGTCTTGCAATCAAAGAACTTGAGTCGCATTATCAAATTAAATTATTTAATAGGATTTCAAGACATCTATTTTTAACCGATGCAGGCAAACAATTTCTCACTCATGCAAAAGAGATTATTGATGATCTTGATACCTTAGAATCCACCATGGTGGGTTATGAAAGTCTCAAGCAATTGAATGTTGGTGCCTCGATGACGATTGCATCAACCCTGCTTCCCATCATTCTCAAGGATTTTAAAAAGATACATCCTGATACGCAATTGAACGTCGAAATCAGAGACTCAAACACCCTTGCATCGATGGTACAGGACCTTACTCTCGATTTAGCACTCATCGAAGCACCGGTGCATTTACCGTATTTAGCCACAAAACTTTTTTGCAATGACAAACTTGTTTTTTGTTGTAGCACAGAAAATGTTCTAGCAAAAAGAAAAGACGTTTCACTCTATGACATCACCAGAGAATCACTTCTCTTACGAGAAAAAGGCAGTGCATCACGAGTTCTTATTGATTCGCTTTTTAAAAGTAAAGGATATGAAGCAAGCCCAACCATCGAAAGCGTCAGCTTCGATTCACTGATTCCCTTAACAGAGAGTAACCTAGGCATTTCCATTCTGCCGTTCACCTTACTCCCAAAACAAAAGAATATTGTGATTCTCCCGGTAAAGGAAATAGAAATCATACGTTCGTATTCAATCATTTATCATAAAAACAAGAATAGAGGCAAATTGGAAGATGATTTCATCTCTCTGTGTGAGAAAATTGGCTCAAAATTTATTTAGTCTTATAATCTTCCCATTTTTTGCGCCAATCACTCATTCCCCAGTCATTTTCAACAAGAGAATCCATGCCACCTTTCAGTCTTTCCGCTTTAACGTGAAATTTTCTCAGTGAAGCAAGTAATCGACTTCTCAGTTTATCCATAATAAAATACAGTTCGGCTCGACTGAGCAAACGATTGGTATCCATCGGAGAAGAGAGTGCTTTTTTGTACACCTCTTCAGCTCTTTGGGCAAATTGCAAATAGCCAAAATTTTCTCTCATAATTTTTTGTGCTTGCTGAGAAAAAGCACATCGCTTTTCATCATCGGTTAAAAGTTCCATAAGATGAGATTGAAAATCTTCAAATGCATCAAATTGATACCCATTTATGCCATCAATGATAACACCCTCTAAACACGGGTCTTTTTTACACAAAGAAGGAACCCCACTTGCAAGTGCTTCAATATAGGTTAACCCTTGCGTTTCACTTGTTGATGCACTGGTAAATATATCCCCAAGTCTATAATACAAAGGAACCTCTTGAGGATTCACCATACCGGTGAAAATAACACGATCTTTCATACCAAGATGAGCAACTTTACTCTGTAATTTCGTTAAATAAGGACCACCACCAACAATCACAAAGGTTAATTCCTCAATTTCCATACGTTTCAGATTATCGATAATTTCATCAATATGCTTTTCTTGAGCAATACGACCAAGATAGAGCAACACCTTATGATGAGATGGAATTTGTAATTTCTCTTTTAAATCACTAATGAGATGAGTATCAATAGGAGTTAAAAATGTATCTAAATCTAACCCCGTAGGAATAACAACAATAGGACGATTTACTCGATAGCGTTCAAGGATAACTTTCACCTTTTGTGTGGGCACAATAACACAACGAGTTTGACTCACTATTTGTCGAGACATCGCAGCAATAATACCTCGCCCAATATGGGAAAGGAAATGTACATACTGGGTATAATCTTCATAACAGGTATGATAGGTATGGACAATAGGAGCTTTTGTTTTATCAGCAATTTTAAGAGCCACCTGGAATGTACTAAACTCACATTGACTGTGAATAATATCTGGTTTCCATTCAATAATATCTTCAATTTCAGATTGCACCAAAACGCGAACAATTCGAGCCCCTGGATATATTGGGTCAGCATTTAATGAACTAAGATATGTGACATTATCAGATTTATGATATCGTATATTTTGACTTAATGTTAAAATCCTCACATCATGGCCCAGGGCCTTCAGACCTTTTTCAAGATTAAGAATGGATGTAACGACCCCATTAATTTGTGGTTTATACCAATCAGAAGTTATTAATATTTTCATTCTTTCCTTTTCTCCTCAAAACCATTACGTGTCCCTTGATTTATATAGCCTTAAACGATTCGTTTCAATACATCAACACCTAATACATTATGGTTTAATGAGAGGGGAAAAATCAAATTATTAAATTTTATATCTCTGTAAAAAATCCCAGTATTCGGGATAATCAGAAAAGACTGCAATATTTGTGACAAAACAATGATATACTTCACTGTTCTCCCCTTCAACCCAATGTTCACTCAATAATTCATATTGAGAAAACATGGTAAATATTGTCTCCAAATCTTGCAAAAGAAACGTTTTCCAGTGTGTGTTGTTTTTCAATATTTGAGAACGCATCTTTGCCGCTTCTTCCATCAGTCCATTCATATAGAGTGCGGAACAAAGGGCAAAAAGAAGAGAGGAATGCTGCATCCCATCAAATTTTTCAAACCAATACATGGCTCTCTCTATATCATGGCTGAAGGCAAGGCAAAGAATAAGTTGATCAACAATTCTGAGACGGTCCGAGCCACCAAGGGTAATCACTTCTTCAAGTAATGCTGCTGCATCAAGCTCTTTACTATTTCGAAAAAGTAAATCTGCATAGCCTGCAAGAGCAACAAGATAACGCTGTGTTTCTTCATTCTCAAAATAATGTCCTTGATAGCGAGATCGCTGATACCCCGCAGCTTCTAATTTGGTTTTTTCCCGCTCAAGAGTGGAAGAGAGGAGGACAATCCCCTCTTTACTATCCATCTTCTTTGCTTCAAAAATTTCTGCTTCAATACAGGTAGGACAAAGCGTACGACTGATACGAAGATATCTCTCGCCCTCTTCTCTATTTCCCATAGCATATTCAGCTTTTGATTTTTCCAAATACATCAAAGCTTTTTCTTTCTGAGGATGACTGAGAACTTTTGTAAGATGAATTTGAGCCTTATGGGTACTATAGTCAGATAGGGCATTCTTCATGGCAGAATCATCATTTACTTCGACACCATTTTTCTTCAAAAATCTTGCGAATTCAATTAATTTTTCATTATCACTCATAACCCCTCTCCTTTCTTTTGCACGAAAGCTTCTCTTTTAATCGAGAGAAAACTTTCTTTTCACAGAAGGTAATTGGAAAACCTGAGAAATCATCACAGCAAGGAAAACTAAGCTACAACCAATGATATCACGTGTTGTCAGCGCTTGCTTCAGTATAACAAACCCAGCAAGAAGTGAAAATACAGCTTCAAGACTCATAAGTAAGGATGCAACTTCATCCTCTAAATGCTTTTGACCTAAAATTTGAAGTGTCATACCAACGCCACTAGACAAAAGCCCTGAATACAAAAGAGGAACAATACCTAAGTGAATTGCTTCCATAGTTGGATGCTCAAAGGGTAAGCCAATTAATGCAAAAAGTGCCGCAAATAAAAATTGAATAAATGATAAATAAATGACATCAAACTCTTTGGAATATTTACCCACAAAAATTATTTGAAAAGAAAAAGCAAAAGAACCGAGTAATTCAACAAAGTCACCACCGGAGAGTCTGAAATTGCTATCTATACACAGGAAATACGTACCGACTAATGCCATAATAACGAACAGATAAAAGTATCCTTGTATGCGTTTATGAAAAAGGAGTACACCCAATAAAGGAACGATGATAATATAGAGCGTCGTGATAAATCCCGCTTTTCCCACAGTGGTATACGGGAGCGCTATTGTCTGTAAAACGTATCCTAAACAGATGGTTGATCCAAGAATAAGACCAACTCGCAAATAGGCTTTCAGGCTATGATGCTTCAAGTTTCCTCTTCGATAAAAGAGAAAAGGCAACAAGGCCAAACAGGCAAATATATTTCTTACAAAAGTGAAAGTAAATGCACCCATACTGTTCATTCCAACAGATTGCGCAACCATTCCACCACCCCAAATCATAGCAGTTACTACTAAAACAAAAGAGCCAAATGCTTTGTTCAATTTTTTAACCTTCAATACTTTTTCGGCATGATATCATGAGCCCTTATATTATGCAATCATTGTCTATCTCTGTCATCATAAAACGAACAGGCAAGTGAAAAATACCCACTCCACACGTATCAATAGGTGATTCTACCGCTCCCCTGAGGAAATCAAACAAAGCATACGCTCTCCAACATTTTAAAAAAAATACAAGACGAGAGACCCCACCTTGCATACATATCTATATGGACAAAAAAACCACTATTATGTGTTTTGTTTATCAGCCTTCAAAAGAGAAGCAGCAAGGGCTTGAAATTGCTCAAGTCTGTGATCAAAGAGATAGGTGTAACTTTCACAGTAATGATACATGCCTGTCTGAGCATCCCGATAACGAGGACAACCACCTCGGCACAAATTAAAATATTTACATTGAATACAGGCATCTTTTTTCACTAAAGACCGTTCAATAAAACCAATATCACGTCTTTTTGCATCAAAATCTGAGAAACTATCAGTATTAATATTTCCAAGGCAATACTCATCCATACAGTAGAAATCACATGGATACATACTTCCATCTCCTTCTACCACATATTGAATGGAACAATTGCCGAGCATATCACACGCCTCAGGTGGATACCCACACAAAATAGAAACAAAATTATCGAACAATCGTATTGATACATGATACCCTTGATGTAAGGCTGCAACCCATTGATCAAAAAGGGTCACAAGGAAAACACCATATTTATGAGGATCTAAGAATGTTTTATCGGTTGAGAGAGGGTCCATACAAGAGAGATACTGTTGATACTCAATACCTTTACTCATCAAACCATCAAAAACCAATTCAGGGTTTTCCGCAACCGCATTGGTCACAACGGTTAACACATTATAGTCAACCTTATTTTCTTCAAGGATTGCTAAAGCTTTGGAAACATCTCTTCCTGTCTTTTTTCCCTGAGCCGAGCGACGATGCACATCGTGAACACGGTTGTTTCCATCATAGGACACACCAACTAAGAACTGATGTTCGCGAAAGAAAACAGCCCATTCCTTGTTTATATTGGTACCGTTGGTTTGAAAGAAATGAGAAATCTCGACACCTTCGGTATTGTATTCCTCTTCAATTTCTATAAACCTTTTAAACCAATCGAGTCCCACAAGAGAAGGTTCTCCTCCCTGGAACATATAGCTGACAGAACAGCCGAGCATGAGAGACTTGCTCACCAAGTTTCTCACGGTATCCTCTTTCATGAATCCTCTATCAGGGAATTCTCTTTTCATCGCTTCATCAAAATAAAAACAATAATCACAGCGAAGATTGCAATTCAAAGAAGCGGGTTTAATCATTATTGAAATATTACCTTGCATGAGCACAATCATACCCTACTTAAGGCTGTTTTACCACAAAAATTATGAAGAATATACAGAGCCTTTTGCGTTGTTCATTGAAGAAGTACATGCATTTTTATCCATTGAGCAATGAGCATTGAGTCTTGCAAACCGAGAAATGCCAAAGGGTTCTTGACTCGCTCATAAAAGAAACTAAAACATTTTTCAGATGAAAGGCTTACAAACACAAATACACATATCAATTTTCAATCCATTGAGCCCCCAATTCCATACCTTTTATACGGCAAATATTCCCATACAATGAAAAAAATGCCATTCATTCATTGAGATTAAAAATAAAGGAAAAATCGTGCTCTCCACAAAAGCATTTCAGTTTATCTCTTCTTAAGAGAAAAAAAAGAAAAAAGGGTCATTTTTACTCATTATTATATTCCACTAATTCTATTCCAACAAATATTTTGGAAAAAAATGAAAATAATTAGAAAAAGGTCTTTTCATAATGCAATTTCGGGTATATTATCCACTCACAAAATGAAACGATTCGTTTCATTTATTCGATTTTTTACCAATACAATTTTTTAATAATTCTTTTCCTAATTTTTCCTCTCTCTTTTTAGATAAGTGACTATTGGATTAGAAATTAAGCTTTCTGGTATTTTATTTGTTCCATAATTTTGGATAAGTCTTAAGAGCCTGAGTTTTGCCAGCTATTAAGGTGACTAAAAATTTAGGGTCATTTGGAGGCCTTATCATGGTAGGAAGCAGTGTTATTATAAAACACCTCAATAAAGATTTTGGAGATTTCCATGCTTTACAAGACGTAAGTCTCAGTATTAAAAATGGAGAATTCTTTTCAATTCTTGGACCTTCTGGTTGTGGTAAAACTACACTTCTCAGATTAATTGCTGGATTCGATTTTCCCGATTCGGGAAGTATTTATCTCGAAGATAAAGATATCGTTAATACAAAACCTGAACAGAGAAACTGTAATACCGTTTTTCAAAACTACGCTCTTTTTCCCCATTTGAATATTTTTGAAAATATTGCCTTTCCTCTTCGCATCAAGAAAAAGATGAGTGAAGAAGAAATTGAAGAAAAAGTGAAGAAATATCTCTCACTTGTTCAACTTGAAGGTCAAGAATATAAAAAAATCAGTCAAATATCAGGCGGACAAAAACAAAGAGTAGCAATTGCACGAGCACTGATTAATGAACCAAAAGTATTACTTTTGGATGAACCACTTTCAGCTCTTGATCAAAAGCTTAGGTATAGCCTTTTAATTGATCTTGATAATATTCACGATAAAGTTGGCATCACTTTTATCTACATTACGCATGACCAAGGAGAAGCACTCTCTGTTTCAGATCGAATTGCCGTCATGGATAAGGGGAAAGTGCTACAAGTCGGTGCGCCTTTTGAAATCTATGAGAGACCTGCAACAGAGTTTGTTGCTTCCTTTATCGGAGAAACAAACATCTACTCAGGAATTGTTCAATCAAGCACCCCTATGGATTGTGGTGATGCAATGATTAAACTCAAACTCGATAATTTTGACATGCCTATCTACGTAACTGACTATAAAAGTAATGAAATTGGAGAAAGAGAATTGTATACGATCAGACCGGAAAAGATTCATATTTCTCTACAAAAGCCATCAAGTACGAAGTATTCAAACATACTTTCGGGTGTGGTTGAAGAACCTATCTATGCTGGTTTTCAATCAAAATTATATGTACGACTGGAAAATGGTGAATTACTCAAAGTGTATAAACAGAATATCAAATTTTTAGATGATGGACCAGAAATCAACTTTGAAGATCGTGTTTATCTTTCTTGGAGAGCTGGAGACGGTTATCTTATTAAGGACACCGAAAATGAAAAATAATCAACTGAAGGAAAAAAGAGAATTAGGGTCTCTCTATGCATACCCTATGGGAATTTGGTTTACTCTGTTTTTCCTCCTCCCCTTTACTATTATTATCATTTATAGCTTTCTCAGGAAAGCACTCTATGGTGGCGTAGAATTACATTTTACACTCATCGCCTATAAACAAATCTTTCAAAAAGCATATGGACTGATTCTGACAAGAACGTTGCTCATATCACTTGAAGCAACGGTGATAACCCTCTTAATTGCTATTCCCTGTGCACTCGCTTTGGCCAGATCAAAATATCAGACATTCTTTTTGTCTGTCATTATTATCCCTTTTCTCATCAATTCATTGCTGAAAATATTTGCTTTAATGAGTATCTTCTCAAGCGATGGGGTAATCAATAGAATGCTCCTGAGCATGGGTATTATCGACAATAGTATTTCATTTCTGTATAACAGAAACGCTGTTATACTACTCATGGTATACATGTATCTTCCCTATGCTATTTTCCCGATATTCGCATCAATTGATAGTTTTGATTTTACCCTTCTCGATGCAGCAAGAGACCTCGGATATAACAAATTTCAGTCTTATATTCATGTCTTACTTCCTGAAATTAAAGAAGGTATTACCACCGCTTTTCTCTTTACCTTCATTCCTGCCTTTGGTGCCTACACCATTCCATTATTTGTGGGTGGCAAAGACTCCTATATGATAGGAAACCTCATCGTAGACCAAATTAATAAAACCCGTAACTGGCCACTGTCAGCCGCTTTCTCGGTACTCTTAACCATCATCAGTACCGCCCTCGTCCTTTATTTCTTCGTCGATGAAAAAAAGAACAAAAACCATCACAGCCGTAAAGGAGGAAATCATGGTATATACTAAAAAACGTCATGTCAGTTTTTCTCTTATGATATTAGTGATAACCTGTCTCTTTCTTCTCCTGCCTTTATTCGTTATTATCATCTTTTCTTTCAATGAATCAAAAGGTTCTGTCTTTACCCACTTCTCTCTCAAGTGGTACAAAATACTCTTTACCGATAGTCGAGACTTACTCAAAGCGCTAGCCAATAGTTTATTTATTGCCTTCTGTGCAGCAAGTACCGCTTCCATCATTGCAACACTCGCTGCAATTGGGGTGAAGTGGCATGACTTTAAAGGAAAAAAGTACATAGAATTGATTACCTATCTCCCTTTGATTTTACCCGATGTCATACTGGGTATCTCATTTGTCCTTTTCTTCTCCGGTTTTCATATTCCTCTTGGACTTTTTACCATTTACGTCGCACATACTACCTTTTGTATTCCTTTCGTCTATCTCACGGTTTTTAGTCGATTATCGGAATTTGACCATTCTATTGTTGATGCTGCACGAGACCTTGGTGCCACAGAATTTCAAACACTGGCCAATGTGATCATCCCCATTATCCTTCCAGGAGTCTTTTCTGGATTCGTTATGGCAATCACACTCAGTCTTGAAGATTTTATTATTACCTTCTTTGTATCCGGCCCAGGATCAACCACGCTTCCCATCTACCTCTATTCATTAATTCGATTTGGTGTCACTCCAGTCATTAATGCAATCAGCTGTTTTATGGTATTGTCCCTCAGTATTATTGCAATTACACTGAGACATTTCCTCAAAGATATTGCTATTAGTAAATAGCAAGGACAGGTAAAAATGAACCCTATGCAAAAAGTGAAAAGAGCTTTTATCTTGGTAGCAATCCTTTTCACAACGCTCCTCATTATCTTTTTCTCCTCACGAGAAAAAGATAAAAAAAAGACTTTGTATCTTTTTAACTGGAGTACCTACACCCCTGAAAGTGTCATCGAAGAATTTGAGAAAGAATATAATGTCAACGTCAGCGTTGACAACTATTCCTCCAATGAAGAACTCTTCGCAAAGCTCTTATCAGGAGCAAAAGGCTATGATGTCATCTTCCCTTCTCAAGATTATGTCTCCATTATGATTAAGGAACATATGCTTGAAGAAATTGACCTCACACAAATTCCAAACGTCAAATACATCTCAGACTTAGCAAAAGAGAAAGCCGATTACGACCCAACCATGCGCTATGCAGTTCCGTACTTTATGGGAGCAGCAGGGATTGGCGTCAACACCAGAAAGCTTTCTTCCTATGAAAAGAGCTGGAATATTTTTGCCCGCAAAGATCTCGCAGGTACCATGATTATGATGGATAATATGAGAGAAGTATTAGGAGATGCATTAGCGGTAAACGGCTATAGCGTCAATTCATCCAATCAAGATGAACTCCTTACGGCTCAAAATACCATTGAAAACGATTGGAAACCAAACCTCGTAAAATTTGATACCGATGGTTTTGGCAAAGCATTTGCCTCAGGTGACTTCACCGTCGTACAAGGATATGCAGAAGTAATTTATGGCGAAGTTCCTGAAGAAGACTGGCCTTATATTGATTTCTTTATTCCAAAAGAAGGCGGTACCATGTATATCGATAGTATGTGTATACCAAAAGGTGCCGAGCATTATGATCTTGCATTAAAATTTATTAATTTTATCCATCGTCCCGATATTTATGCTCAATTCTTAGATGCTTTCAATCTCCCTCCTACGGTAAATGACGCAGCGGGAGAACTGATGAGTGTCAAACCATTCTATAACGCAGAAGATATTGCAAATCAAGAACCCATGAATGACTTAGGCGAACACCTCAGTGATTACATTAAGATTTGGGAAAAGATTCGCTTTACCAAATAACTTTGGCCGTAAATCCTAACATATAAAATTGCCCTTACTCTCGCTTGAGAATAAGGGCTTTTTAGTGCAGATTATCGAGTTGATACCATCCTCTGTGCATGCACCATCAAGGTTTCCCTCTTATTTCTTTGCAACAGGAATCCATACTTCACTCTCATACGCTTCACTCTTCATATCACCCAAAGAGTACCATTCAATTTGAGGCCCATCTTCTAAGACATAGGAAAAAGATGGAAGCCAGTCAGAAAAGATACGCTTCCACGTTGCCTGCAAAGCTTCAGGAATCTTTCCCTTACTCTCAAATATTGCATAGGTTGTCGGTGGAATAATCAGTGTATGCAAAAGAGGATCTACCGCTACCTGTTTTGAACCAGTTGCAATATAATAATCAAAAGATTTCTCTCTTTCATGAGCACAAACTCCTAATGATACAAGCTGTGGATTATCATTGTAGCGTTGCAATGCCTTTAACCGTCCATCGGCCGCACATTCACTCCAAAAAGCTGGAATTCGACGAAAATTACTCCCATTTTCTGTGCTGACTCGCTCTTTATATCCGAGAAGTCGCATTTCTTTCATTTCTTCAATTCTCACGTCCATTGATTTCACTCCTTTTGTTTGCCAAAAAAGTAAAAATATCCCTGAGTATCATAATATGTATGGCACCAAATACTATAACCCAACTTAGTACAGTTTTTCAATAAACAAATACGACGTCTTGTACAAATATTCTCTCTCAAAGACAAAAAAATAAGACATTTTTATAAAATTAATCAATTATTAACAAAATACGTTGTTGTCTCAAAAAAGGCATTTAAACGCTTAAATGAGCTTTATTAGCTCGAAATCTCAATATATTTATTTCAAACCTATGTTTTTACACACAAGTTAAAGTATTTTTTTTATTTTTCTATTGACATAAAGTCTATCTTCACATAAGATAGGTATCAAGAAGTACTACAAAGTACAAGTAGCAAAGGTTTTTTAGAATAGGTTCGATTCCTATTACTACTTCAAGCGATGAATAGGATTAACGAATAACAAATGTTACTTGTTAAGACAGCAGTTCCGAAACATCCAAAACGTTGGCAACTCGTTTTAGCCTCAATGGAGAGCAAAGTGGGTTGCCTTTTTGCGGTCCTTTCTCTTTAGTTTGTTTACTTACTAAGTCAACATAATAAAACAAAAAAGACTGCTCTTTTAAACAATTTTTTCCTTGATTATGCAGAGCAAATGAAATAAGCCTCCACGTAATAAAAAAAGACTCAATAGACTTTAAATTCTGCCCTTATTGAAATTAAAAATATATTAAACACAAATATTTCATTCATTCAATAAACGCCACGGGGAGTTTACACAAAATTTCCTCACACTACTGATAGTGTTTTTTAAAAAAATTCTATTGACTGATTACTCAATTACGTGCATAATCCAGTTGCCTTTTGTGCTTCTTAGAAAGAAGAATAAATGGTATAATGGGATATTTATATTTAATAAAATCCTCATATGTTTTTACCAATCCAAGGTTTATCGGAAGATAAACCTTTATTATGGAAAAACTATTATTTTTTTATGAAAATAAATTAAAAATATGTAAATAAGGAATTGAGATGAAGGTAATAAAGCGAACAGGCAAAGTAGTAGATTTTGATATCAGCAAAGTGATGTTAGCAATTGAAAAAGCAAACAAAGAAGTAGCTGAAGAAGAACGACTGAGCATGAAAGATATTCAAAGAATTTCAGATAAAGTTGTTGCGCAACTCGTTGATTCACAAACAACCGTTGAAGAAATTCAAGATAATGTTGAAAATGAATTAATTGGTGAAAATGCTCGAGAAGTAGCAAAAGCGTATATCAAATATCGATACAAAAGAGCACTGATTCGTAAAAAAAATACCACCGACACACAAATTCTCAGCCTTATTGAATGTGAAAACGAAGAAGTTAAAGAAGAAAACTCAAATAAGAATCCAACCGTTGTTTCGGTTCAAAGAGACTATATGGCTGGCGAAGTCAGTAAAGATGTCACCAGAAGATTCTTACTTGATGAAGACATTGCACAAGCACACGACCAGGGAATTATCCATTTCCATGATGCAGATTACTTTGCACAACACATGCATAACTGTGATTTGATTAACCTAGAAGATATGTTACAAAACGGTACCGTTATTTCAGGAACACTCATCGAAAAACCTCACAGTTTTGCCACTGCTTGTAATATTACCACACAGATTATTGCTCAAGTTGCAAGTTGTCAGTATGGTGGTCAGTCTTTTACCCTCAGTCACCTCGCTCCATTTGTTGATGTTTCTCGTAATAAAATTAGAGAAAACGTCAAAGATGAAATGAGACTCTTAGGAAAAGAATACACCGCTGAAGAAATTGAAAAATTGGTTGAATTCCGTGTTGACGAAGAAATCACACGCGGTGTTCAGATGATTCAATATCAAATCATTACCTTAATGACTACCAATGGTCAGGCACCATTTGTCACTGTTTTCATGTACCTCAATGAAATTGAAGAAGGCAGAACACGTGATGACCTTGCAAAGATCATTACCGAGATGCTCAAACAGAGAATGCAAGGGGTTAAGAATGAAGCAGGTGTCTTCATCACTCCAGCCTTCCCTAAAATCATTTATGTACTTCAGGAAAACAACATTAAGGAAGGAACTCCTTATCATTACATCACCAAGCTCGCAGCACAATGTACCGCAAAGAGAATGGTTCCTGATTATATTTCAGAAAAAGTCATGAAGGAAACCAAAGAAGGTGATTGTTATACCTGTATGGGTTGTAGATCATTCCTCACTCCTTATAAAGATGATAAAGGACTTTCAAAGTATTATGGAAGATTCAACCAGGGTGTGGTAACCATTAACCTTGTTGATCTTGCACTCTCCTCTGAAGGTGACTACGATACCTTCTGGAAACTCTTTGATGAAAGACTTACTCTCTGTCACAGAGCGCTCATGATTCGTCATAACCGTCTTCTTGGCACAACTAGTGACGTTGCTCCAATTCTTTGGCAGTACGGTGCTCTTGCACGTCTTAAGAAGGGTGAAAAAATTGATAAACTCCTCTTTGGTGGTTATTCAACAATCTCACTTGGATATGCAGGACTCTACGAATGTGTCAAATACATGACCGGACGTTCCCATACCGATGAAGTCGCAAAACCTTTTGCAATCAGAGTCATGCAACATTTAAATGATACCTGTGCACGATGGAAAAAGGAAAGTAATATTGACTTCTCCGTCTATGGCACACCACTTGAATCAACAACATATAAATTTGCAAAACTCCTCAAGCAGAGATTTGGTGTTATTGAAGGTATTAGTGATAAGAACTACATCACCAACTCATACCATGTCCATGTATCGGAAAAAATTGATGCCTTTACCAAGTTAGGATTTGAATCTGAATTCCAAAAACTCAGTCCTGGTGGCGCTATTTCTTATATTGAAGTACCTGATATGAAAAGTAACATCCCCGCCGTTATGTCAGTTCTTTCCTACATCTATGAAAATATCATGTATGCTGAATTAAATACAAAGTCTGATTTTTGTCAGGAATGTAGTTTCGATGGCGAAATGCAAATTTACACCATGGAAGATGGAAAACTCGGTTGGAAATGTCCTCAATGTGGAAACACAGATCAGAGAAAAATGAATGTCGCACGAAGAACCTGCGGGTACATCGGCACGCAATTCTGGAACCAAGGTCGCACAGAAGAAATTAAAGACAGGGTATTACATCTATAATGCATTACGGAAATATTAAATATTGTGATATTGCCGACGGAGAAGGAGTGAGAACCTCACTCTTTGTCTCCGGTTGTCGTAATCACTGCAAGAATTGCTTTAATCCTGAAACATGGGATTTTCAGTATGGAAAAGAATTTACTTCTCTTACAATTCAAGAGATTATGGACTCTTTACAACCAGACTATATTAACGGTCTTTCTCTTTTAGGAGGGGAACCGATGGAAGAGGAAAATCAAAAAACCTTATCCTCCTTAGTTCGGTTGGCTAAAGAAACCTATCCTCAGAAAAATATCTGGGTCTATACCGGGTATCGTTTTGATGTGGAGTTGAAAGAAGGTGGGGCAAAATATACCCCTTACACCAAAGAATTCCTTTCATATGTTGATATCCTCGTTGATGGTAAATTTGTTGAAGACTTAAAAGATATAACCCTTCAATTCAGAGGTTCTTCAAATCAAAGAATTATTGATGTACAAGAAAGTCTCAAAACAAAGACAGTTGTTACCGTAACTCGATTACGATAACAGACCTCCCTTAAATAAGAGGGATACACGCACAAAAAAATTCCTCAACCGTTATCATTTTTTATAACAGTGAGGAACTTTTTTTTGCTCTTTCATCATGAGTATTTTCCCTTCTTAAAAACTCATAAATCCATCTATTACTTAGAATCTACGCAAAACAGAACCTGGAAACGTATCTAAAAATGTTCCGTGTTGCACGACAATCTGACCATTCACGATGACATACTCAATCCCATTTGCATACTGACAAGGAGAAACAAAATCACTTTTATCATTGATTTTCTGATAATTAAAAACACAAAAATCAGCATAATTGCCTTCTTTTATTTCACCACGATTTTTAATCCCCATCGCTGTTGCAGCTTTTTTAGTCATTTTCTTTATCGCAGAAGGTAAACTAAGAACCCCATCATCTCTTACGAATTTCGCAATAACACGAGGATAGGTACAATAAAGACGAGGATGAGGTTGCTTACCATAAATACCATCGGTACACACATTCATTTCTTTACGTTTCATAAACGAAGCAACATGCTCATCTCTCCCATAAAAATCAACCATGCCAACGGCATTTTCTTCTTCTATTAACAAATCACAGGTTGCATCCAACCAAGATTTACCAGTCTTTTCACCTAATTGAACAAGATTACATCCAACAAATTTTTGATTCTTTTCTGTCTTGACATTGGTAATAAAAATCTGCAAAGGCCCAGCAAAATCGATAAAATTATCCCAACCAGGTATTCCCTTTTCCATATCGAGCATAATCTGTTCCCGACATTTTTTTTCAGCTAAACGAGAAAGTAGTTGGTCAGTCCCTCCATCATGTACCCAAGGAGGAAGAATAACGCCAAGCATTGTACTTCCGGCTACATATGGATATTGGTCAAAAGTAACCTGAATCCCCTCTTCTTCCGCTTTTTCAAGAAGTACAATCATTTGATCTATCTTAGACCAGTTTTTCTTACCACACACTTTAAAATGTGAATAATGAATATGAACCCCTGATTTTTTACCTATTTCAATGACTTCTTCCATTGAAGAGAGAATGTCATCAGCTTCGCTTCTTTGATGAATTACAAAAACTCCATCATAAGATGCAACGATTTTACACATTTCAATAATTTCTTTTGTCGATCCAAAAGCACATGGAATATAAATAAGCCCTGTTGATAGGCCAAATGCTCCTGCCTCCATCTCCCTTTGAACAATGGCTTGCATCCTCTTAATTTCCGTATCAGTAGCAATCCTGTTATCAAGTCCCATTGCCTCCATTCTCACATTTCCATGAGGAACAAGATAACACTCATTAATGGCAGGTTTTGCAGCATCTATCATCGCTAAATAATTTTCGGTGGTTTCAAAATTCCAGTCAATTTGATCAGAATCTCCATCAAGGCCTGCCAAATTTTTTCTCCATGTATCTTTGTATGAACGCGGAAGAGGAGCCAACGAAACCCCATCTTGTCCAAGAACTTCGGTTGTAATACCCTGCATAACCTTAGGAAGCACACGATGATCAAGAAGCACTTGTAAATCACTATGACTATGAGTATCAATAAAACCAGGGGCCACAATAAGGCCTGTTGCATCTATAAGATGCATCGCATCTGTTGGCTCAATATCTTTTTTGATACGAACAATACGATCGTTGTCTATGAGAATATCACAATGACATCCATCCACTCCACTTCCATCAATGACTAATCCATTCTTTATCAGTATTTTATTCATCATCCCTTCCTTATTGTGCATCAAATTCCACAATCGATTCCTTGTAAAAATCGTAAATTTCCTCAAAATATATGACAAAAAAAAAAGACACAAACATCTATAAAAGGAGATGTTTGCGTCTTTGCACGAAAATCATATAATTCTGTGATTACTGTTTATCTTATCTATATTTATTATTTCTTGTCAACATTAGGATTATTTTCACCTCTATCACCTTGAATAAACCAATAGCAAAACAAACATTGTACTGAGTTGGATAATAACCTGATGAAGAGAATAAATAGGGTTGTTGTCACAGTCAAATGAGTGACAACCCCTTTTTCTTTCTTATGCACAACATGAGATGCTATTACTGAGATACAGAATCCCATCCCTGAGGATCAAAGAGAGCTAATTTTGCAAATAAATCATCAAGAATTAAACGAGAATCAATATGACGATAAACACGGATCTTTCTCTCTCTATCGGTGAGCTCATAGGTCATATCAGCATGTATATGTGGGGCAGAAATCATATCACATTCAAATCTGTGTTCATACAGAATAAG
>Ga0172378_10001523_pt1 | contig 21466 bp, 18 predicted proteins | sample GrowelOW332metaG_FD_119755 | JGI IMG/M metagenome (GOLD analysis project Ga0172378, IMG submission 119755) | Groundwater microbial communities from an aquifer near a municipal landfill in Southern Ontario, Canada - Pumphouse #3_1 metaG | ecosystem: Environmental > Aquatic > Deep subsurface >... | reverse complement strand
TACCATTTTCCCAGATATTTTTCTACTTCGAAATTTTTTATTGGCGCTACTGAATCAGGCATAGTGACACAACCATTAAGCAGGAATGAAACCATAATAATTAAAATATTCTTCATGTTTTCTTCTCCTTGAGGGTCATCTATGAATGTTTTTTTGGCAGGCGTATTAATCCATTTGTTAAAACTATCATTCCGGGCATACCGGCTCACTGGATACCTGTTGTTTGCAGGTATCCAGTGAGCCGGTTACCGGGCGGAAATTTTTCTGATCGAATTACTTCATTTTCTTAATTTCTTCCTCGACCTCTTCAGCCCCTTCTGCATAGAACTTTGCTTCATCTGGAGCAAGCTCGTGAAGCAATCGCAGAAATTCCCCGGCATGGACGCGTTCTTCATCAGCTATATCTTTGAGCACTTCGATAGCAAGGGTATTATCTGTTGACTCTGCAAGCTGCATGTATAGTTGAATCGCTTCGTACTCTGCGGCTACCATAAATCTTATGGCCCTGATAAGTTCTTGATCTGTAAGCTTTTTATCTTTAGCTAATCCTGAAAAAGGTGCTCCAAATTCTGGCATGTCTACTCTCCTTCGTTGAGTGTTATAAATTCCCGCCGACATCTGACGTTAAACATTTTTTTCTTCGACGCCACAATAAGTGAAAAACTATTTAATGTAATTCTATAATGTCTTTTGTCATGTTAAGACTGACAGAGAGAAAACACAAACAAAAAAATTTTTAAGGAATGGCCACTCTGATCACGATGCAGGCCAATGAATAAAGGGTCCCTTGAATAATCTTGTATTTCGTTCATCTTCAAGGTTCCCTAAAGTTCGCAACGCCCTGTGTTCTCACCATTATGGATACAGCACAGAGAAGAGCGTATTGTAGCTGGATGTGCCCCGGTTTCTGACAGGGAAAACCGATGTGCCCATGTAAACCAGTCCGGTTTTTCATCCCTGCAGACGAAAAGCTGGATTGCCCCAAAAGGGCAATCCAGCTTTTTTATACAATTCCGTAGAATATCCCTGTGACTCTACTTTCCGAAACTGCATACCGGATAGGTACACTTCGGACAATTCCGACACAGCCCGCCATGTCCCAGCTCCGCAAATTCCTGGCGCCCAATCGTCTCGCCAATCATCACCCTCGGCAACAGGAGATCAAGCACAGTGATCTTATGGTACATACCGCAGGCCGGAAGACCAAGCACCGGAATCTGTCGGTCACCCGCCGGGAGATGTCCACTGAGGAACATGGCACCAGGAAGGACCGGAGTGCCGTAAACGGAATCAGCGGCGCCAGCCTTGAGGATTCCATGGCGGGTAACGTCATCCGGGTCAACAGACATTCCGCCACTCGTAATAACAATATCCACGCCAGCATCCACACAGGCACGAATCTCTGCGGCAATGGAATCAATATCATCTGGCGCTTTTTTGACCATGGCAACGTCAGAGCCAATGTCAGTAACTTTTTCCCGAAGCACAGCCTCAAACTTGTCTTCAATGCGGCCATAGAAGACCTCATTGCCGGTAATTACCAGACCAAACTTCAGTTTCGGCAGTTTCTTTACCTGTATAATTGGTTCACCATTCTTGAGAATGGCAGCTGCTTTTTCAACAATATCCCGTGAGCCGACAAGAGGAATCAACCGACTGGCGGCGATAGACTCGCCTTTTTTCACAGGGGTGTTGGTTTGCAGGGTCGCACACATCACCTCGCCGAGGAGATTGAACTGCAGCAGGCGATCCTTGTCGATCTTCAGCAGTCCGTCACAACCGGCTTTGAGGGCAATTTTACCCTCACTTGCATTGGGGTTGAATTCGACGTTTTCCCCGGCCATGGCTCCGGCAAATATCTGCGCCGCTTCATTCTCATGCACTTCGTTTTCCTCAAGGGTGAGCACATAGATATGATCCTTGCCGAGACGCTTGAGATGTTCTACATCTTCAGGACGGATGATGTGCCCCTTTCTAAAGGCGGGACCTTTCTTTACATCTTTTACAATTTCAGTCATATCGTGGGGAATTACCATCCCCACAGCTTTTTCAACAGGTACGGTTTTCGTCATGATTTACCTTTACAGGCTACCATCAACCTCTGTCGGAGGATAGATGCCCTTTACGTCATAAATAATTGATTTTTCGTGACAGAGAGTACGGAGATCTGCCACTGCCATCTGCTTGAACTGGCGATGGGCCACTGCGAGAATAATGGCGTCGTAGCAGCCTCCATCAAGCTTTCCTATGGGCACAATGCCGTATTCGGTCTGTGCCTCCTGCGGGTCCACCCATGGATCATAAACATCCACTTTGAGACTGCAGTCCTGCAATTCACGAATAATATCCACCACCTTTGTGTTGCGCAGGTCGGGACAGTTTTCCTTGAAGGTAAGACCAAGTACCAGAACCTTCGCACTGGAGGTGTTGATACCGTTTTTCATCATCAGCCGGATTGTTTGCGTTGCTACGTAGCCGCCCATGGAGTCGTTGAGGCGACGCCCGGCAAGGATCATGTCCGGATGGTAGCCGATCTCCTGGGCCTTGTGGGTGAGGTAGTAGGGATCCACTCCGATACAGTGGCCGCCGACGAGGCCGGGACGGAAGGGGAGAAAGTTCCATTTGCTTCCGGCAGCAGCAAAGACCTCGCCACTGTTGATGCCGAGCTTGTTGAAAATCAGCGCCAGCTCGTTGACGAGGGCGATATTGACATCGCGCTGGGTGTTTTCAATCACCTTGGCGGCTTCTGCCACCTTCATGGAGCTGGCACGGTAGGTGCCGGCAGTGATGATGGAAGAATAGAGGGCGTCGACAAAATCGCTGACTTCGGGGGTGGAACCGGAGGTTATCTTGACGATGGATGGCAGACGGTGATCATGGTCGCCGGGGTTGATGCGCTCCGGGCTGTAGCCGCAGAAGAAATCTTTGTTAAATATCAGACCGGAACCGGCCTCCAGCAGCGGCACACACACCTCTTCGGTGGCTCCGGGATAAACCGTACTTTCGTAGATGACCACATCATTTTTGCGGAGAACTTTCGCTACGGTCCGGCTGGCGCCTTCAAGGGGGCGCAGGTCTGGACGGCGGGCCTTGTCAATCGGGGTGGGGACGGCAACAATATAGACGTTACAGTCGGCCAGGCCGGAGAGTTCTGAGGTGAAATGCAGATGGGTCGCCTGCGCCATCTCTTCGGCTGTCGTCTCCAGGGTAGAGTCGGTGCCGGAATTCAGCTCGGCAATACGCTTCTCCTTGAGATCAAATCCCACTACAGACTTCGTCCTGCCAAATTCAACGGCCAGAGGTAATCCGACATACCCGAGGCCGATAATGCCTATCTTTATAGTATCCAAATTCACAAATTTCATCAGTCAGCTCCTTGATTCTGTGGGCCATAATAGTGCAGACCCTGGGTATCCGTCTCTTTCACCGTGATTGTGTAAAGTCTGCAGCCATCTCCCTGCAAACGCTTCTCCACCTCAAGCCAGATAAACTCGGCAATGTGTTCGGAGGTTGTGTTTTTCTCGGCAAACCAGGGGAGTTCATTGATGTCATAATGGTCAAGCTGATCGATTACTTCTTTGACAATTTTCTTCAACCGCTTAAAATCAATGCCCATGCCCATGGAGTCCAGCTCTTCAGCCCGCACAGTCACACGAACCTTCCAGTTGTGTCCGTGCGGGCGCTCGCAGGATCCATGATAGTCGCGCAGATGATGCGCACCGGCAAAGTGGGTATCAATGAATATATCGTACATTGTTTTCTCTCAGATGCGTGTTTGATCGTTGGAAACCCGCCCGTTCCGCCCTTGGAACCGATTTGTCAATATACAGCTTTTACTGGAAATCGCCATGCCGCCAGCCGAGAAACCTCAACGAAATAAAGAATATACAGAGAACACCCTGTTCAACGGAGCGCTCCTCTGCCGGCAGCATGCAGAGGGCTATCGCTTTTCCGTGGATTCCGTCCTCCTTGCCCATTTCATTGATGTGAAATCCGGATTTTCCGTATTTGATCTTGGCAGCGGCTGCGGCGTGCTGCCGCTGATTCTGCTCTATCGCAACAGGGATATCACCTGCAGCGGGATTGAACTGCAGCCCGATCTCCACCACCTCGCCACCGGTAATATTGCCGCCGCCGGGTTCAACGACCGCGGAACTATCTTCAACGGTGACCTGCGTGACATAGCTCATTTTGCCGAGGCTGAAAGTGTGGACCGGGTGGTCAGTAATCCACCGTTCTATCCGCCGGGACAGGGGAGGGCGAGCGGTGGTCAGGAAGAAGAATTTGCCCGGCGTCAGCAGAACGGGGGCCTTGCAGAATTCCTCGCTGCGGCGCGTTACCTGCTGAAGAACAGGGGCAGCGCCGCCTTCATCTACCCGGCGGAGCAGGGCGCAGATTTCATTGTGACCGCCCGTGAGGGAGGGATGGAGGTGAAGCGTCTGCGTCACGTCCACAGCTATCCTGGCGGCCCGGCGAAACTGACACTCTTCTCCTGCATGAAAAATGGCAGATCTGAACTGAAAGTGCTGCCACCACTCTACGTTTATGAGTATAAAGGCGGCCCGCGCAGTGAAGAGGTTAAAACCTTTTACAGGCGGAACTGATTATGCTTGCCACCATCCACAGCTGTTGTGTTACCGGTATCGACGGCTACATCGTTCAGGTGCAGGTTGATGTAGCACGCGGTCTGCCCCAGTTTGCTACCGTCGGCCTGCCCGATTCCTCTATTAAAGAGAGCAAGGATCGCGTGCGTGCGGCGATTCGCAATTGCTCCTACGAATTCCCCGCCCGACGAATCACTGTTAACCTTGCTCCTGCCGATTTGCGCAAAGAAGGGCCGGGTTTTGATCTGCCCATTGCCCTCGCCATTCTGGAAGCAAGCGGATTCTTTACCCCGCAGCGGAGCGGGGCCTGGTGTGTAACGGGTGAACTTTCGCTTGATGGCGGGGTCCGTCCTGTGAAGGGAGTGCTTTCCATGGTAACGGCGGCACGGGATGCTGGATTTAAAACAATCCTTGTTCCGGCGGCAAACTATACCGAGACCTCTTTAGTGCGCGCAGGCATTGAGGTCGTTCCGGTCACCTCTCTTGCACAGACAGTTGAGTATCTTGCAGGGGTGATTGAGGCACCGGAAGGGGTGATTGAGGAAGAGGCTCCGAGCGGGGAGAGGTTTCTTGATTTTTCCGAGGTGAAGGGACAACACACGGCCCGGCGCGGTATGGAGATTGCGGCCGCCGGCAACCACAATATCCTGCTGGTAGGCAGCCCCGGCGGGGGCAAGACGATGCTGGCGAGGCGGATGCCAACCATTCTTCCCACCCTCACCGACGAAGAGCTGTTGGAGACGACCCGTATCTATGGTGTCTCCAACAAGATTCCGGCCGGAAAGAAGTTCTCCCGCCGCCGGCCATTTCGCGCTCCGCACCATACGATCTCTGATGCCGGGCTGATCGGTGGAGGCCAGGTCCCGCAGCCGGGGGAGGTCTCACTGGCGCACAACGGTGTGCTCTTTCTTGATGAATTGCCGGAATTTAAACGTAATGTACTTGAGGTGTTGCGCCAGCCCCTTGAGGATGGTGAGGTCTCTATTGCCCGCGCCAACATGACGCTCTCTTTTCCCGCCCGCTTTCTCCTTGTTGCGGCAATGAATCCCTGCCCCTGTGGTTTCCTCGGCGACCCACACAATCGATGCCGCTGCACAGAGGTGGAGATTCAGCGTTATACCTCACGAATATCCGGACCCTTGCTCGACCGTATTGATGTGAAAATCGAAACCGCGCCTCTCAGTTTTTCGGAACTGCAGACGGGAGATCCGGGCGAAAGCTCGGCGGTGGTAAAGGCACGGGTTGAGGCGGCGCGGCAGAGACAGCTGCACCGGTTTGTGGATGACAAAGGGATCTATTGCAACAGCCAGATGGGCAGTTCTCTCGTGGATAAATATTGTATCATTGACGTTTCCACCTCAAAACTGCTGGAACAGAGCATGACACGCCTTGGCCTCTCGGCTCGGGCCTGCCATAAAATTTTGAAGTTGTCGCGCACCATTGCCGATCTTGCCGGTGCGGAAAAGATCGCCGTTAACCATATGGCCGAGGCTGTTCAGCTTTGCAGATCGTACGGGAAAACTCATTAACTAAAGGAATATAATGGAAAAGATGGTGAAGGAATTAAAAAAATTGATGAATTTTAAACCGACCACGGAAACTGGTGATACGGTTCTCGTAGTCGGCAAGGGTGAAAAGAGCTCCGAACCGGATATACTTTTTTATGCCCACGTCTCCGACATTGAGCGGGACACCAGTCGTCGAGATGAGTGGTGGCATGTATATTTGCAAATACTCAGCGTTCCGGTACAGAAGGTCACCTGGACGCTGCGGACCTCGCAAATGTGCGGCGAGGAGATTTTCACCATGGGCGGCGCGCCCCGTTTTATCAAGGCGGTTGATTTCGGCGTCAAACCTCCGGTGGAGCCGCTGAAAAAGAAAGAGAAGGGGGAAGGTAAAGTGCTGACCTTTAAACGTTGATTTTTCATCAGAAAATTTCCGCTGGGAATCAACGATCCTCGGGAGCAACGTAGTTCAACCGTACTTCACGGCGCTGGCTCTCGAAGCGCCGTATTTTTACTCCGGCTGTCTTCAGCATGCGCTTGGAGGCCTTTACGGAATCTGTATCAGCATATTTGTCTGAGATATAAATAATCTCCCTGATACCAGACTGGATGATAACCTTGGTGCATTCGTTGCAGGGAAAGAGCACCACGTAGAGCCTGCAGCCAGTGAGGTTGGTCTGGTTGGAGTTGAGCACAGCGTTAAGCTCGGCGTGACAGACGTAGGGATATTTTGTTTCCAGCGGTTCACCCTCTCGCGCCCACGGCAGGACATCATCAGAGCATCCCCTCGGAAAGCCATTATATCCCACACCGACGATTTTATTTTCTTCATTGGCCACACAGGCACCGACCTGAGTGCTGGGGTCTTTACTGCGCCGCGAAGCGAGCAGGGCCGCTGCCATAAAATACTCGTCCCAATTGAGATAATCTTTACGTTTGTCTCCAGAAGTCATTTTTGTCTCTCACTCATTAAGGGTACCCATTAGGCATTTATTTGCTGGTCGGTCTGACCTTTTTTCGCCGCTGGCGCCAGGTGTTGATACCGCAGGCTGTGTTGATAAACTCGCGAATGGCATCCAGATAAGGTTCGCCTCCCACATCACAGAGAGCTTCTTTGTCTGGAGCGTGTCCACCGGGAATAATGAAAAAATGTTTCGTGCGTGCGCCACTGTCTGCCTGCAGTCTCTCTGCCACCGGGGCTGGAGTGATTTCATCAAGTGCACCGTGGAAAATCATGGTGGCGAGGGTAATATCTTCCATGGCGTCAAGGATGACACGCTCGTATTCATCACATGTAATTCCTTTAATATTACAAATTTTCTCAAGCCATGCGCCATAATCGAGAACTGAACCCTCAAGAAAGATTCCCTTTAGTCCTGTTTTTATTTCTGTTATGCCGTGCACTGCTGGCAGGGTGGCGATTCCCTGTCCAAAAAGAAAGAGCTGGCCGCAGCCCTCTTTTTCAAGAAACTCCATTGCAGCCGTACAGATATCTGCACCCTGCAGGGCAAATGCCGCGAGAGTATCTCCAGAGGGGCGAACGGTCAGCACGTTGAGCCCTTTCGCGACGAGACCGTCAACAAGTGACCGCGAATGCTGCGCGTCACCCTCCGGTGCCGGGAAGAGAAGAACGGAGGGGGCCGCTTTTTCCGTCGGTCGCCAGACTGCGGGGATTCCGTTAAGGGAGCATGTCGCCTCTGCAGATAAACGGGGAGAACTGATGGGGGTATCGACGGTCTGCAAATTGTAAAAGGAGGCTGGGATTTTCATATATTGTCCAGGGTAGATTTGGGAGGGCAGTGGAGGGAACATCTTTCGTACTGCCGACAACTCTAACAGATAATAAAAAAAATTCCCCTGAGACATTAAAAACGTCTCAGGGGAATGTCAATTCATTGATGGTGGGGTGAATGATGGGACTTGAACCCACAGCCTCCTGGGCCACAACCAGGTGCTCTAACCAAATTGAGCTACATCCACCACGTTCTCCATCGGAAAAGAAGACCTTATATACCTCCTCAGGTCCTGAAATGCAAGGAGATTTTCTCTTGTTTTATACATCTCCCTGACAATATTTACATTTCTTTGCCTGTGCTTTGATAATTTCGGCGCAGTGAGGACATTCTTTTTTGAAATTCTTCTTCAACACGGCAGCAACTGCCAGGCCTACGCCAGATTCCAGGCCCGGATCGCGGAAGGCGTGATTGCGGATTGGATCAATGCATTCAAGATTGGCAATTTCAACCAAAATTTCACATGCCTGCCTGCGTTTATCTTTGGCTGCACCCTCATTAAGCAGGACCGCCAGCGGGGCCGTTATGTCCTTCTCTTCTTCGGCGGTATCCAGGCGCGCTATCATCTTTTGGTGCTCGGCATATTCCTTGTCCTTGGCAAGGATCTCTTCCCGGTCGATAATACAGCCCGTGAAAGCACCGGCATTGCCCACCATCATGTAGTTCTTCTCTTTGCTGCCGGGAAGTTCCATATAGCGGTAGGAGGCGTGGTGTCCATAGGCCTCCTCAATTTTATCCCAGCCGTCCACGAAAACAGGGCACTCGTCGTTGAGGCAGATAAAAAGGACTTCCGCCCCCCAGCCAAGGCCATCGCCGACATGGATTGGAGGTGCTTCACATGCAGTAAGCTGCTGGTTGCAATGCGGACAGATTTTCACTTCGTCAAGATAGTGGAGAATATTTGTCATGGTCTGAACTCCCTCAAAACTGCAGGATTATAAAAAAGGTGCCTCCGGTACTCTGCAACAGCTTCCATCTATGCCTTGCGGATTCCCGGCCGGCTCAGTATTTCATCCACCGCCTTTGCCTCTGCCATTCTCGCTTCCAGAAAGGCGGCGGGCATGACAGAACGGTTTTCTTCCATTAATTCACACAGTGCATTGATCTGCGAGTTTTCTGCCAGATCCATCAGCTTGAGAATATTCTCAGCGAAACTGCGTACAATCTTTCTGCCTTCACCACCGGTGGCCATGATCTCTGCGTAAGTACGCGGATTCTGGCTATGGATGCGCGCCATTGCAAGGATGCCGTAGAGCGAGGTGAGGGTGGAATGACTGGCGATGTCTTTATAGTCAAGGTTATGATCTTTAAACGTTTTGGCAAGGGCGACGGAGATAGTCGTGGGGAGTTTCTGTCCCACACCCATCAGCAGATCGTGTTTCCGCGGGCTGTCCTGATAGATGTCTGCCCCGTGTTTATAGAGAAAGGCTTCAATCTCGTTGCACAGTGCGCCAGCCCTCGAAGTATGGACAACAGCGGCATGTTTATCCTTCATCGTCGCCGACTGCGGCCCCCAGAGGTTGTGAATAAACATTACCTCCACCCCTTCACCGGAAGAGGTCAGTGCTGCCTCAATGTTATGCTCAGACTCCCCGGCGAGGATGATCAGTGCCTGACCGTCGCGCAGCTTTGGCGCATAATGACGGATGGTCTCGGTGGTCACCGAGATTGGCACGCAGATCATCACTACATCAACCCGCCCAATCATCTCCTCGGGGGTGATGGTGGTGGTGCGACCGGTAAGCAGAGTGCGGTATCCCTCACCGCGCAGGCGCTCAGCAAACCAGCGGCTCATCGCTCCGGTGCCAATGAAGCCGATAGATTTGATGTTCTTTTCACGCATGTCCACCCGGGGAAAGGAGCCGAGGATATAGAGTGAATCCTTTTCCTGGATGATGGCTTCTTCTATGGTGTGCAGCGTCTCGGCGATGAGTGGTTCTTCCTTGTGCCCCTCGAATTCAAGATAGATCTGCAGCTTTTGGGTTTTCACATCGTTTTCAGACTGCAGGTCTATTATGTTGATGCCTCGACGGGTAAACTCGTTGAGGATATCTACCAGCAGGCCGACGCGGTCTTTCAGCGGAATGGTGATCACTGCCGTAGCGTCGTAGCCGGTTTTTACTGCGGGATGACGGGCGACAACGGCGAAGCGGGTACGATTATGGGAGGCGAGTTCGCGTTCCACAAGGGTGAGACCGTGCCGTCGGCCTACCTCTTCGGTGTCAATGAGAGCAAAACCTTTGCTTTCACCACTGCCGATGTGTTTGATGGTGCTGTCTATATCGTGAACTGCCATCTGGGTGGCGTCAGGATAGACACTGTCGAGAAAATCCCGGCTCTGGCGAAGGACCGAGGCACGACCTATGACGGTGTGAACCTCATCTCCCCGTTTGAAATCTGCTTGAAAAGAAAAGAGAGAAACGTGAATGGGCAACACCACGTTGTCCACCCAGTAAAGACCTTCACTCTCGGCGATTTTGCGGTAATATTCGCGAATGGAGCCTTCACGGGTGTTATACACCGGGACGAGAGCGATATCACAGCAATCTTCAGTGAAGGAGGCGAAAACCTCCCGGATGCGGCCAAAGGTGAGGATTTTTGCGGCAGGGTTATACTGGCAGGCTGCCTGCCAGCTGTTGGATCCCTCCGGGCCAAGGGTTGCGATGGTAAACATGGTGTCTTGCCTTCTCTGTTTTCAAAGGTCTCCGGGAGGCGTTTACCTCCCCTTAAAAAGTGTGTAACATAGTGATTTAATCATGAAAATGCAACAGTGAAGCCATGAAAGTCAGGGGTGACATAGAGGAGTATCTCAATGCGCTGGAGCATTCGCGCAAGTATGGTCCGCAGGTGGTCTGCCACCGGAAGACTGCTGCCACGGAACCTATCTGGGGTGAAATGCCGCAGGGCCTCCACCTGAAAATCAGCCGCATGCTGCGCGCCAGCGGGGTAAATCAGCTCTACAGGCATCAGGCGGAAGCGATAAACGGCATTCTGCGGGGCGAAGATGTACTGGTCGCTACGCCCACGGCATCGGGCAAAAGCTTCATCTATAACCTGCCGGTACTCAACACCATCTTTGACGATACGCCCTCCAGCGCCCTCTATCTCTACCCGCTCAAGGCCCTTGCGCGGGATCAGCGGAATACCCTGGAAGAGCTGTATAAAAAGCTGGTTCCGGAAGAGAAAGGTGATTTTTCTGCGCTTTTCGACGGTGATACGAACAGTTATCGGAGGCGGAAGATTCGTGAAAATCCGCCGAGGGCACTGCTTACCAACCCGGAGATGGTTCATCTCTCCCTGCTTCCCTGGCACCAGAGCTGGAGCGTGTTTTTCTCCCGTTTGAAATATGTGGTGATTGACGAGGTGCACAGTTATCGCGGGATCACCGGCTCTCACGTTGCCTGGGTTCTCCGCCGACTGCAGCGGATTGCCGCAGAGTATGGCTCCCACCCGATCTTCATCATGCTCTCCGCCACCATCGGTAATCCTGCGGATCTCGGCAGAGAACTCCTTGGTCGCAAGGTACAGGTTATCACCGAAAGCGGTGCCCCTCAGGCAGAGAAAAACATGCTTTTTTTCAACCCGTGGGACAGCGCTGGCCATACTGCGAGCCAGTTTCTGCTTGCCGCTGTCAGGCGTGAACTGCGCACTATTGTTTATACCCAGTCCCGTAAGATGACGGAGCTGATCAGCAACTGGACAACCAGTTCCCTCAAAGGAGAGGGAAAACGGATCAGTGCCTACCGCGCTGGTTTTCTCCCCGAAGAGCGGCGGGAGATAGAAGGGCGGCTGTTCTCCGGGGAACTGCTTGGAGTGATCTCTACCTCGGCGCTTGAACTGGGGATAGATATCGGTTCTCTCGACCTCTGTCTCCTCGTGGGCTACCCCGGCTCCATTATGGCCACCTGGCAGCGGGGCGGCAGGGTGGGGCGTACGCACAAACCGTCCGCAATTATTCTCATTGCCGGAGAGGACGCCCTTGATCAGCACTTCATGCGTGATCCAGATGATTTTTTCAACCGATCGCCGGAGGATGCCATTCTTAATCCCATGAACCCGGAAATCCTTTGTCGCCACCTGGTTTGTGCCGCTGCTGAGATGCCCCTTGTTCAGGGGGAGGCCTTGCTGCAAATGAATGGTATTTTCGAGGCGGTTGAGCGGCTTACCTTTCGGGGTGCTCTGCTCAACACGAAGAGTGGAGACCTGTGGCTTTCTCCGAGAAAACGCGTCCATCAGGATGTGAGTCTGCGGGGCGGCGGGCGTCAGCTGGCGATTATTGACACCTTGAAAGGGGAGGTTATTGGTGAAATAGACAGCGGTCGCGCAATGAAGGAGTGCCACGAGGGTGCGATCTACCTTCATCGTGGCAGGAGCTGGGAGGTAAGCGAGCTTGATTTTACCGGTGGCGAGGTAATGGTGAGAGAGATTCGTGCCCATTTTCACACCCGGCCTCTTTCTGAAAAACAGACAGAGATTCTCTCCATCGATAGTGAAAAAATGTGCTTTGGCATCCATGTCTACCATGGCAGAGTGCGGGTGAGGGAGAGGGTGACCGGGTATCAGAAGCGGCAGAACCGCACCCAGAAACTGCTTGCCACAATTCCCCTTGATCTGCCTGAACAGGTGCTGGAAACCACTGGCGTCTGGCTCACCATCCCGCCGCAGATTGTGGAAAAGATGGAAGAGGAGAAGCGCCATTTCATGGGGGCAATTCACGCCCTTGAACATGGAATGATTGCGCTTTTTCCCCTGCTTACCCTCTGTGACCGCAATGATATTGGCGGGATCTCTACTCCTCTTCATGCCCAGACCGAACGTGCCTCGATTTTTGTTTATGATGGCTATCCCGGCGGGGTGGGATTGTCAAAGGTTGCCTTTGACAAAATGGAGCAGCTGTTGTCGGAGACGTTCGACTCCATTAGTCGCTGTGGGTGCGAAACAGGCTGTCTCTCCTGTGTCCATTCTCCGAAATGTGGTTCGGGAAACCGGCCCATCGACAAAGTGGCCTGCCTCGCTCTGCTTGGCACTCTTCTTACCGGGAATTTTGAAGATATGGACATCTCTCTTGAAGAAAGAGTGGCGGGAAGGAGAGAAGTGGGTGACAACGTTTCTTCACGCCCGACGGATTTTCCGGATGAAAAAGAGTATCTGGGCGTTGATGTCCTGCCCGCAGCCTGGGGCGTCTTTGACCTTGAAACAATCCGTTCTGCGGCCGAGGTGGGGGGTTGGAATCGCGCCGACATGATGGGCGTTTCAGTGGGGGTGGTTTATGACTCCCGCCTTGATGATTGTGTCTGTTATCTTGAAGAGGAGGTTGACAGACTGATTGAGCATCTTGAGGAACTTGAACTGGTGGTGGGATTCAACAATAAACGCTTCGATAACCAGGTGCTTGCCGGCTATACACGAAAAAATCTCCATCTGCTGCCCTCGCTGGATATTCTTGAAGAGGTGCATAACCAGCTCGGCTATCGTTTGAAACTCGACAATCTCAGTACTCATACCCTTGGTGCAGGGAAGAGTGCGGACGGACTGCAGGCCCTGCAGTGGTACAAAGAGGGCAGAATTGATCTCCTCCAGAAATATTGCCGTAGAGATGTTGAAATAACCCGTGACATATTTCTCTATGCACTTGAAAACAGGTATCTTCTTTTCTCTAACAAAGCGAAGTAGATTGTGCGTCTGCCACTTCACCTTGAAAGGGCTGTTCTCAGGCTGACCGGGCGGGATTGATCTCCCTGACGGGACAGCCTGCCGTTCTTTACTCACCTCGTGAATGAACGGTACCCTGGTATTAGTATCCGGGGTGAATTTCCTTCTGGGCCTCGAAGATGAACGAAAAACAAAGGCGGCGTGGAAGAGAATCTCCACGCCGCCTTTTGTTTGAGAGCCTTGAATCTGAACGAGATACAAGCCGTTTCAAAGTACTCTTATGCCTTTGCCCGCTTCACCGCCCGTTTGAAACCTTCTGCAGCGTTTGTGATTGTCTCATCCGGTACGCAGAAGGCGATACGGATATGGCCCGGACCACCAAAGCCGCGTCCCGGGACAGCGAGAATTTTCTCTTCTGCGAGCATTCTCACAAACTCCACATCATCTTCAATCGGAGTTTTGGGGAAGACGTAAAACGTTCCCTTTGGTTCGGTAAACTCAAACCCGGCTTCACGCAGCACATCACATATCATCTTTTTGCGGCGGACATAGGGAGAGATGTCTGGTTTTACATCAATGAGTTCAGCCACTGCCCGCTGCATCATTGCGGGGGCGTTGACAAAGCCCAGGATGCGGTTGGCGAGAGTAAGGGCGTTGATCAGTTCTGCTTTGCTGCGAATTTTTGGATTTACGGCAAGAAAACCGATCCGTTCGCCGGGCAGGGAAAGATCTTTGGAAAAGGAGGAGAGGACAATGCTGTTCCGCCATGCCTGAAATATCGAGCCGACCTCGGCATCTTCATAAACGATCGCCCGGTAAGGTTCATCCGCAATGAGATAGATTGTTTTGGCGACCTCCTCAGAAACCCGTTCCAGCATTTCACCAAGAGCTGTCAGCTCTGCGGTTGAGTATATTTGCCCGGTGGGGTTGTTTGGGGAATTGATGATGATTGCCCGTGTTTTGCTGGTAATTGCATCCTCAATGGCCTGCAGATCAAGGCTGAAATCATCCTTCATGTTTATTACTTTCGGCACGCCGCCGTGGTTCTCCACATAAAACCCATACTCCACAAAGTAGGGGGCAAGCAGCAGAACCTCCTCGCCGGGATTGAGCAGTGCCTTCATGGTAACGTTGATGGCACCTGCAGCTCCAACGGTCATGATCAGGTCGTCACCAGCAACAGGTACTCCCTGCTCCCGGGTGAGTTTGTCGGCGATGGCGTCACGAACCCAGGGGTAGCCACCGTTTGGCATGTAGGCGTGGATCCCCGGAGTGGTATCTGCGGCGATGCGCTGAATCACTTCGTTAAATTCTTCCGGCGGGGACAGATCAGGATTGCCAAGACTGAAATCAAAGACATTTTCCGCACCGAATTCAGCCTTCATTCTGGCACCCTCTTCAAACATCTTGCGTACCCAGGATGATTTGCTGGCATACTCCCTCATCTTTTCCGATACCGACATGGCGACCTCTCGTGATAGTGTTAAGTGCTTCTGGTTGTTCTTCCGGGAACCCTTTATTTATCAGGGAACCTTGAATAATCGTTCATCTTTTTCGTTACAGGCAAAAAATTATCCTCCGACAAAGCGAGGAACGAGACGTCGAGGTAAGCGCTGGACTCCGATAGCAAAATTATGCCTGTGGTAAAGTCCCTCCTGTGCCCCGAACATGAACGAAAGACAAGATTATTCAAGGTCCCCATCAGACTGTTTCTTAAAGATACCCGTTACGTTCAAAATAATCGTGCGCAACATTTATCTCCTTCATTTTTTCCTCAGCCATTTTTTGAAATTCTTCGCCGAGGTTGCGCACCTTGTCTGGATGATACTGCATGCTCAGAGTGCGGTATGCCTTCTTGATTTCGCTTGCCGAGGCACCTTTACTGAGGCCCAGAGTGGCATAATGTGTCGCCGCTTCATCTCCCGTCGAACCGGTTGAGCCACTCCTTCTTCCCCCCCAGCTGCTGCCTCCGCTGCTGGTCCTGCTCTGCTGATTAAAGCGGTACTTGTTCTCAAGAGTTTGCTGATCCCAGCTGGAGATCTGCAGCAGTTGCGCTATATGGCGGGCCACATTCAGCTCAGTTTCCGGAACACTGCTCTTGGTGAAAAGAATTTGATAGACGAGTTCCAGGAGGATGAAACGGTGCTCGTAGGGAAAGGTCTGGCGAAATTCAACACACAGTGTGTCAAGGGGCTGATCGCTGTTGGTGGCTTCTTTGATCAACTCCTTTACCCAGCTCATCTGTGTCTGGTTGTAGCGCAGATTGATTTGAAAAAAGTTATGGATCGTCTGTACTTCCGCGCGGGTTATCTGGCCGTCAATCTTGGCAATGGTGATGAGGATGTTGACCAGCAGCCAGACAAAGCGGTTATGATTCTCTGTCTGTGACTGTTCATATTCAGAGACCCGCTTACGGAGCAGCCAGGAGAAGATCATGAAGCCGCCGATGCCAAGAAGTGCCAGAGACATCACAAAGTAAAAAATAGTGCCGATAAAGCTCATCAGGGCAGGGGCTCCTCCGGTAAGAAGGATGAAAAGTGCGGCAATCAGCAGGCAGCCGCCGCAACCCGGAGGCTGTTGTTGTCGGTATCGCATTGTATTCTCGTATTACGTTTCAGGGTTTTCAGTGGGAATTGTTTTCAAGCAGGGCGTCGGCAAACTCTTCGGGGGCGAAGTCACGCAGATCTTCCATCCCTTCGCCTATACCAATAAAACGGATGGGAATCTTCATCTCCCTGCAGATGTTGATGACAATCCCGCCTTTGGATGTCCCATCGAGTTTGGTCAGGGCAAGACCGGTAACCTCTACTGCGGCATCAAACAGACGGGCCTGGGAAATACCATTCTGGCCGGTGGTGGCATCAAGAACCAGCAGAGTCTCGTGGGGCGCTGCTGGTAGTTTTTTCTTCATCACCCGTTTAATCTTCTTCAACTCCTCCATCAAATTATCTTTGGTGTGCATGCGGCCGGCTGTGTCCACCAGCAGGACATCAACATCCTGTGCGATGGCGGCGGATATTGCATCAAAAACAACAGAGGAGGGGTCTGCACCATCGTGGTGAGCAATGACCGGCACGCCGTTGCGTTCTCCCCAGATCTTAAGCTGGGAGACAGCTGCTGCTCGGAAGGTGTCTCCGGCGGCAAGCATCACACTCTGTCCAGAGGCGATAAATTTGTGGGCAATTTTACCGATGGTGGTGGTTTTGCCCACACCGTTGACGCCGATAACCATTATAACAAAAGGCCCTTTTGCAGGCATGACGAGGGCACTGTCAGTTTCATTACTGAGAATGTAATCTTTGATCTGTTTCTTCAGTAATTTCTTGAGCGCCTCCGGTTTGGTAATTTCTTTTCGGTTTACTTTGCGGCGAAGAACTTCCAGCAGTTCTTCTGCGGTGGCGACACCAACGTCAGCAGTGATGAGAATTTCTTCAAGACTGTCCAGCAAATTGTTATCGATCTCTTTGCTGCCGAGAAAGAGTGCATCCATCTGATATGTGAACGTCTCTTTCGTCTTGTCAAGGCGCTTTGAAAGACGGGAAAAAAAGGAGCTGTGGGACTTTTTAGGGGGAGGAGATTTTTCCTCTGCTTCAGGAACTTTCTCCACTTCAGGAACTTCTTCCGCTGCAGGAATTTCTTCCGCTTCGGGAATTTCTTCCGCTTCGGGAATTTCTTCCGCTTCGGGAATTTCTTCCGCTTCGGGAATTTCTTCCGCTTCGGGAATTTCTTCCGCTTCAGGAATTTCTTCCTCTGCAGGAATTTCTTCCTCTGCAGAAATTTCTTTCACTTCAGGAACTTCTGCTGCTTCAGTAAGAGTGGCAGGTTCGGCGGGGACTTCAGGTGGAACAGGTATTTTTGTCTCAACAGGAGCGGGTGATGTGAGAGGTTTGTCCGGTTCAGCGGATTCAATCAGAGCTGCAATCTCTGGGGCAGCTTGTGACGGGGGAATTTCTGCCTCTACGGCAGGCCTCTCAACACTTTCCGGAGCTACCACATTCTCCGTCTCAGTGGTTTTTTTCGTACTGCCTTTGAGCTTCTTTTTGAACCAGTTGAGCATGTTTCACCTGAGAGTCTGCGGGGGGAGAATCTTTCTGTGGCTATCCGTCTGCCGCCCCTTTTGAAAAAAAATAATGTGCCTGTCGCAATTGTCGATAATAATCGTTGTAGCAGGAAATACAAATTTTCCCGCCGTCGCGCAAGTGCGAATCCCGTCTGCAGACGGATTCAACATTGCACGAGTGGCAGGCATGACATATAGTCTAATTCGATAAATTCAGCGTAAACTGCTTGAATATAAGGTAAAAGCGGCATGTTTCCCATCTTTCCATTCTGGAAGAGCGGGACAGGCCATTTCATGCTTAACAGCTCAAGTATAAGGAGGTAGTACAGTGGCAGGTAAAAATGGAGGAATGACTCCGGAAGCCCAGCAGGCAGCGGCAGCGCAGCAGGAGCTGGCAATTAAGAAATCTCTTGGCAAGATCAAAAGAAAGATCCTTGTCATGTCCGGCAAGGGTGGTGTAGGAAAATCCACCGTTGCTGTCAACCTTGCTCTCGGCCTTGCCGACAAGGGGTACCAGGTTGGCCTGATGGATGTCGATATCCATGGTCCCGATGTTCTCCGCATGCTTGACATGAAAGGAGAGCTGAAAGGTCCTGATTCTCCGAAAGATCTCGTTCCTACCTTGAAGTTCAATGACAACCTGAAAGTTGTCTCCCTTGAATACATGATGCGTAACCGTGACGAAGCGATTATCTGGCGCGGACCGTTGAAAATTCAGGCTATCCGTCAGTTCATCTCCGACATGGACTGGGGGGATCTTGACTATCTTATTATTGATGCTCCTCCAGGTACCGGCGATGAGCCCCTTACCGTCGCACAAACCATCCCCAACCTTACTGCTATCGTAGTTACCACCCCGCAGAAGGTGGCACTTGCAGACGTCCGTAAATCCATTAACTTCTGTAAAACAGTAGAAGTGGAAATTGCTGGATTGATTGAGAATATGTCTGGTTTCATCTGCCCGCATTGTGGCAAGACTGTTGATATCTTCAAGTCCGGTGGCGGCGAAGATCTCGCCCGTGAAACCGACCTTGCCTTCCTTGGTAAAATTCCACTGGATACCCAGATTGTAACAGGTGGAGACGACGGGAAACCATTCCTCATATCCAACCAGACGGGCCCGGCTGTTGATGCCTTTGCCAAAGTCCTTGCGCAAGTTGTACTGCGTGTTCCAGCTGTGAGAATTCCTGCACCAATTCCGATGGCAAAACACTGATCTTCATGGCCGGAAGGAATTCCCTTCCGGCCTTACTTTCTGGATAACTGTTATGATACTTGAACAACTGATTGTCGGAACCATGGATGTCTGCTGTTATGTCGTGGGGTGTGAGAAAACGGGGAAGGGTGCGATTATTGATCCTGGTGGAGATGAAGAGAAGATTCTCGCCAGTGTGAAAAAGCATGGTCTGGACCTTGAATATATTCTCCTTACCCACGGCCACCCGGATCATGTCTGCGGGAATCGTAAAATTCAGGAGGCCACTGGAGCAAAGATTGTCATGCATGTCGATGATGCAGCCTTCTTTGCAAAACGAAGCGTTGCCGAATATTTTTCCATGCTTGGTCTGGAAGCATCGCCCCCTGCGGATATCCTGATAAAAGAGGGTGATGTCGTTTCTGTGGGTGAAGAAAAATTTGAAGTTATTCACACGCCCGGGCATACGCCGGGTGGTGTCTGTTTTTATAATGCTCCCAATCTCTTCACCGGTGATACGCTTTTTGCCGGAGGTATTGGCCGTACTGATTTTCCCGGTGGTTCCTCACAGCAGCTTCTCAGCTCTATTCGCAGTAAACTTTTTGTTCTTCCCGCTGAAACGGTGGTCTGGCCGGGACACGGCTACGGCGGATGCAATTCCACCATCGGCATTGAAGCGAAGTCTAATCCCTTTCTCTAAGTCTTTTGGGTGATTCATGCGTGAAATAGTTCTCGGCACGGCGGGCCATGTTGACCACGGCAAAACCAGTTTTGTCCGTGCGCTTACCGGGCAGGAGACTGATCGGCTGAAAGAGGAAAAAAAGCGTGGAATCACCATTGAACTTGGTTTTGCGTGGCTGGATCTGCCCTGTGGGCACCGTATCGGTATTGTTGATGTGCCGGGCCACGAGAAGTTTGTAAAAACGATGGTTGCCGGTGTCTCCGGAATAGATATTGTTGCCTTTATTATTGCCGCCGATGAAGGGATTATGCCGCAGACGGTGGAGCACTTTGAGATCTGCCGGTTGATGGGTGTCCAGCAGGGAATTGTGGTTGTGACCAAGAAGGACATGGTTGATGCCGACTGGCTGGAGATGGTTCATAGCGAAATTGCGGAATTCTGTGAAGGTTCTTTCCTTGAGAATGCGCCGATGATCAACGTCTCATCGACTACCGGGGAAGGGATTGAGGAGGTTCGTAATAAGCTTGACCGGATGGTGCAGAAATTTGTCTTTCAAGAAGTCTTCGGTCCCTTCCGGCTGCCCGTAGACCGCTGTTTCGCCATGAAGGGTTTTGGTGCGGTGGTTACCGGCACTTCTATCTCCGGACGTATGAAGACGGGGGATCCCATGCGCCTTTTTCCCTCTGAAACTGAGGCAAGGGTACGCGGTATTCAGGTTCATGGAGAGGCTGTGGAGGAGGTTGAGGCCGGGCATCGCACGGCGGTCAACCTGCAGGGAGTGATGGTGAGTGATATCTCCCGTGGCATGGTCCTTGCTCCTGCGGATGCCTTGGAACCGAGTTTTATGCTCGACACCAGAATGATGTATCTCAGCTCTGCGGAAAAACCGTTACAGCATCGCACCAGGGTTCGTGTCGATATCGGTTCTACCGAGATTCTGGGGCGGATTTCCCTGCTCGACCGCGAAGAGCTTCAGCCGGGAGATGAAGCCCCGGTACAGCTGCTGCTCGAGGAACTGGTTGCAGTCTGGCCGCAGGACCGCTTTGTTATCCGCAGTTACTCCCCGGTGCTCACCATTGGTGGCGGAGAGGTGTTGGGAAATGTGCCGTTGCGGAAGCGCAAACGTCTTCACGATAAAGATCGGGAAGCAAACCAGCAGATTTATGACATCCTTGAACAGGGTGATCTTACCGATAAAATTCTTCTGCTCCTTGAAGAGAGCAGAGAGCAGGGACTGACGGCGGGAGATATTGGTATCCGTATCGGTCTCTTTGGAAATCACCTTAAGAAGGCGCTGCAAGAGCCTCTTTCTACGAAAAAAATATCAGTTGTTGATTCTGCTGTCCAGCGCTATGTCATTACCAATGTGGCCGAGAACGTAAAAGTCATGATCGTGGAGGCTCTCACCGGATGGCATAAAAAACATCCACTGCTCCCCGGCATTGTGCGTGAAGAGTTGCGCAGCAGTCTGCCGCGACCAGTAGAGCAGAAAGTATTTAACTACTGCCTCAACGAGCTGGTGAAAAAGGGTGAGGTGGTGCAGGAGGAGTCGCTGCTTCGCCTTCAAGGCCACGAAGTCGCCTTAAAGGCGGACGAGAAGGCGCTTGAGCGGGATCTCCTGGAGTGGTTGCTGGAGAAGGGACTGCAGACGCCGACCATCAAAGAGATCATGGAACGTTTTGATGAGTATCCCGCGAAGCTGGTGAAAGAGGTGATGGAAGTTCAGCTGCGGGACGGCGGCATTATTAAGGTCAGCGAATCACTCTACTACGCAAGAGGGGTGATGGAAGCGCTGATTGAAGAAGTAAAAACCTATCTGACTGAGCATGGCGAAATTGATGCTCAGGGCTTTAAGGAAATGACGGGGCTCTCCCGAAAATTCTCCATTCCCATACTCGAATACCTTGACCGCGTGAAAATCACCATGCGGATTGAAGATCGCAGGTGCCTTCGAAAGCAATCCTGATAACTTCTT
>Ga0172378_10001522_pt1 | contig 21472 bp, 20 predicted proteins | sample GrowelOW332metaG_FD_119755 | JGI IMG/M metagenome (GOLD analysis project Ga0172378, IMG submission 119755) | Groundwater microbial communities from an aquifer near a municipal landfill in Southern Ontario, Canada - Pumphouse #3_1 metaG | ecosystem: Environmental > Aquatic > Deep subsurface >... | reverse complement strand
TCCTGTTGGCACTCCAGATTGGATTGAATATCTCTCAGACTTTGCCTGCAGGAAAGTTGAGACATCAAGATGGCAATAAACTGATCCCATCTTGAAGCCGCTCTAAATTTCTGTCCAACATGGTGTACTTTAGCAAGTTGCTCAAAATCCTGTCGCACGACGGGTTTAATAAGCTGATGAAATACGGTATTCTGATGTGACAAAACCTGAATCCTGGTCGTTAAAGTGTTTGTTTGCACTCATATTTTAACGATTTGGACTCAGGTTTTTTATTTAAATCAAACTATGGGACAGCAGTGAGGTGGTGGTATTGTTATTGATACTGCTAAAAGTACTAAACGTATTTTAGAGCCTGTAAATTATTTTGTGTAAGTTCGATTTTTTAATCGATCATCGAACGTAATCGTAAATCAGTTCATCGCTAAATGATATAAGTAGCGCTGTTGTGCAATATTGGCATTTGAATACTTTTTATGAGGTTCATTCTTCTTGTAATTCTATTACTGAATAAACCCTAAGTGGCCGACTTGGAATAGGAATGAGTGGTAGGGAACGAATAGGAATAGGTGGTAGGTTTATGCAGGAATATGCAAAAAATTAAGCTAACAGCGTTTTTTGCTACTTTGGGTAACTAATCATTAATTTTTGTTAAGTTAAGCTGAGTTTAATCAGTGCAGATATGATGAAAGACTTGACATCCTGCTCAATTTTTCGGTAAATATCCGCACACCTTAAGGCAGGGGAGTCTCCAAAGAGACTGAGAGGCTAGATGAGTATCAACTCGAGCTAGCGACCCTTTGAACCTGACCCAGTTAATGCTGGCGTAGGAAGACCATCTTGATTTTATAAGCGCATATCCATTGTGCTGACTTCATTATTCCTGTACGTCGCATGGGTCTCTTTTCTTGGAGATCAACATGTTATTTGAGTTTCGCGTATGAGCCACTGGTCAATTTTGGGCAGTGGTGTCAGTGCGCTTTGTGTTGCCACTGCATTGCGCGCCCACGGCGAATCGATTGAAATGATTGTCAGTGAGCAGCCGAGTGCCTCATATTTTGCCGGCGGTATGCTCGCCCCTTTTTGTGAAGCAGAAGCTGCGCCTCATTTTAAAAATTTATGTGACTTTGATGCAATTAAATGGTGGAAGCGTCATACCCAGCAAGTCATTCAACATGGCACGTTGGTACTTGCACCACAACGTGATCATGCTGAACTCTCGCGTTTCGCAGCGCGTACCATCCAACATCAAAGGGTAATACCTGCGCAACTTGAAGCAGATTTAGCCCACTTTGCGCAAGGCCTATTTTTTAAAGATGAAGCACATCTTGATCCACGCTTGGCTTTGGCTGAATTAAAACATCATTTAATCCAACACGATGTACCCATCCATCAAGGGCAAGCCAGCGGTCGGATCATTGATTGCCGTGGAATCTATGCACAAGATCAGATGCCATTACGCGCTGTGCGTGGTGAGATGTTAATTTTAGAACAACCTGAAGTACACCTCTCACGTCCCATCCGTTTCTTGCATCCACGTTTTGCCTGTTATTTGGTGCCACGCCAAAATGGCCAATTTATGTTGGGTGCGACCATGCTTGAAAGTGATTCACGCCAACCAATTAGTGTACGGAGCAGCATGGAATTGTTAAATGCAGCCTATGCCATTCATCCGGCTTTTGCTGAAGCACATATTGTTGAAACAGGGGTTGGCTTACGTCCTGCCTATCAAGACAACATTCCAAAAATTAGCTATCACAATCAAATTTTTTATATCAATGGCATGCATCGTCATGGCTTTTTGTGTGCGCCATGGCTTGCTGAAAAACTCGTTCAACACATTGCAGGGAGTGCAACATGAATATTTATTTAAATGGTCAAGCAATTGACACCCAAAGCTTAAATCTTGCTGATTTACTGCTTGAGCACGATATGGATGCCAGTGTGGTGGCCACAGCAATAGATGGTGATTTTGTTCCACGTAGCCAATATCACTGTACGCCTTTAATGTCAGGACAAAAAATTGAAGTCCTTGCGCCCATGCAAGGGGGTTAATATGCAAGTTTATGGAACGACACTACAATCGCGCCTATTTTTAGGTACAGCAGGTTATCCATCGCCTGAAGCACTGCTACAGGCAATTCAAAGTGCCAATGTAGATGTGATTACGGTCAGTTTGCGCCGGGAAGGTTCTGGTGGACAAGGCTTTCGTGAATTACTACAGCAAGTCAAATGCCGGTTTTTACCCAATACAGCAGGCTGCTATAGTGTTAAAGAGGCGGTCACTACGGCGCATATGGCACGTGAGGTGTTTAATACCTCATGGATTAAACTTGAAGTGATTGGGCATCCCGATACCTTACAGCCCAATCCATTTGCCTTAGTTGAAGCAGCAAAAATTTTAAGCCAAGACGGTTTCCAGGTGTTTCCTTATACCACCGATGATCTGATTGTAGCGGAAAAATTGCTTGAAGCCGGTTGTGACGTACTGATGCCATGGGGTGCACCGATTGGTTCAGGTCAAGGCTTATGTCATATAGAAGCGCTACAACGTATGCGCCATTATTTTCCACAGACACCGCTGATTATTGATGCAGGCATTGGTGCACCCAGTCATGCAGCCTTAGCGTTAGAGATGGGCTTTGATGCCGTATTGCTTAATACCGCAGTTGCACAGGCCCAAGACCCTGTGGCCATGGCACAAGCATTTGCGCTTGCAGTACAGGCAGGTCATGGAGCTTATCATGCCGGATTAATGCCAAAACGCGATTTGGCCCAAGCCTCAACACCACTGTTTGGCTTAGCGGAGTTTTAACATGCCAAATCAACGCTATAGCCGCCAAATGCAAATGCCACAGGTGGGTGAGCTAGGTCAACAACGCTTACAACAGGCAAAAGTTCTGGTGGTGGGTGCAGGTGGGCTAGCAGCGTCATTGCTGCCCATTTTGGCAGCCAGCGGGGTCGGCTATTTAAGGTTATATGATGCGGATCGGGTGGAATTGTCGAATTTACATCGGCAAATTTTGTTTCGGATGTCAGATATTGGCGAGGACAAAGTCCTTGCAGCGCGACAACATTTACAGCAACTCAACCCCGAAGTACATGTAGATGCCATACCTCAGCACATCGACAGCACTACCTTACAAGCGGCCTTGGTGGATATTGATATCGTGGTGGATGCCGCAGATCGTTTTGCCACCACCTATTTATTGTCAGATGCCTGTCATGCAGGAAAAATTCCGTTGATTAGTGCTTCGGTATTAACTGAACAAGGCTATGTGGGCGGCTTTTGTGGTACAACAGCACCGAGCTATCGCGCTTTGTTTCCTGAGTTACCGCATCAAGCTGCTTCTTGTCAGAGCGCAGGTGTACTGGCTTCCAGTGTCGCCACCTTGGCCAGTTTGCAAGCACATATGGTGCTTAATGTTCTATTACAGGCCAAAAAATCGGCCTTGGGTCAGTTGTTACGTTTAGATTTAGCCACGTGGCACATCAGCAGTATGCGCTTTGATCAACTACCAGAGCCTGAAGAAAGTCACATGTGGCTTGATCGTGCTCAACTTGGTGCAAATGACCTCATTTTAGAATTACGTGACCCAAGCGAAATAGCATCTCCCATTACAGGGGCAATTTACGTTAAGCTCGATACTTTACCCGTACAAGTCACGTCCCAACGGGTGGTATGTGTCTGTAAAAGCGGAATCCGTGCTGCAAAAGCCGCCAAAATCTTAAAACAGCGTGGTTTTCCAACGGTGTATATTTTAGCGGATTAAAATATCTTGACCTTCCCATCATGGGAAGGTTTATTCTATGTGCGAGGCTTGATAGGAAAAGGATAGAGCAATGCAATCGGTTCAGCTCAAAATTTTAGGCATGACCTGTGCGTCTTGTGTGGCACGGGTTGAAAAAGCCTTAAATAAAGTTGAAGGCGTGACTGCGCATGTCAACCTTGCTACAGAATGCGCCGATGTGCAGGCTGAACAACTTGACTATCTTGCCTTGCAAAACGCCGTGCAAAGAGCAGGCTTTGATTTAGCAGTGCAGCATCATGAGTTAAATATTCAAGGCATGACTTGTGCCTCTTGCGTGGCACGCGTTGAAAAAGCCTTAAAAAAAGTCGCTGGGGTGACGCACGCCCAAGTCAATTTAGCCACTGAACAGGCACAGGTCCATGCTTTAAGCAGCATCACGCAGCAGCAATTGATTCAAGCCGTACAAAAATCAGGATTTGATGTTCGTTTAGCGCAGATTCAATTACATATTGTGGGCATGAGCTGTGCCTCTTGTGTGGCGCGGGTTGAAAAAGCTTTAAAAAAAGTCGTGGGTGTGAGCAATGCTCAGGTTAATTTAAGCACTGAACAAGCCACCATTACTGTTGAGCATGTGGTGGATCCGGAAATTTTGATTCAACAGGTTAAAAAATCCGGTTTTGATGCCTATTTGACTCAAGATGCTCCACAGGATGAAAAACAACAGCAGCAATATGGCTTAAAACGTGATTTAATCCTCGCAACAGTTTTAGCATTACCCGTCTTTATTTTGGAAATGGGTGGACATTTAATCCCTGCTTTTCATCATTGGATTTTATCAACGCTTGGACAATACAACAGTTGGGTGCTGCAATGGCTACTCACCAGCGTAATTTTAATTGTTCCGGGACGGCATTTTTATCAAAAAGGCTTCAGCGCACTTTGGCGCTTACATCCTGATATGAACTCTTTGGTTGCAATCGGCACACTTGCTGCCTATAGCTACTCGGTGGTCGCGACGTTTTTACCCCATCTCTTACCTGCTGCAAGCTTAAATGTATATTTTGAAGCTGCCGCCGTGATTGTAGCGCTGGTGTTACTTGGGCGTTATTTTGAAGCACGTGCCAAAGGTCGTACCTCGCTTGCGATTCAACATTTGCTTGGTTTACAGCCTAAGACTGCGCATATTGAGCAAGATGGTCAAAGCGTTGAAATTGCCATTCAAAATGTCCAAGCCAAGATGGTGCTTTTGGTACGTCCCGGAGAGCGAATTGCCACAGATGGACAGATTGTAGAAGGGCAAAGCTTTGTAGATGAATCCATGATCAGTGGCGAACCCATGGCAGTGACCAAACAGGTCGGTGACACCGTGGTGGCTGGTACCATTAACCAAAATGGTTACTTGAAAGTGCGTGTAACCGCTGTCGGACAAGACACGCTTTTGGCACAGATTATTCGTATGGTAGAACAGGCACAAGGGGGTAAGCTACCCATCCAAGCCTTGATTGATCAAGTGACTTCGTGGTTTGTGCCAGTGGTGATGATCTTATCTATGCTGACCTTTATCGCATGGTGGTTATTGGGTCCCCAACCGAGTCTGAGCTTTGCTTTGGTCAACGCTGTGGCGGTGTTAATTATTGCCTGCCCATGTGCGATGGGATTAGCAACACCCACCTCGATTATGGTGGGTACAGGACGTGGCGCGGAATTAGGCATCTTATTTCGCCAAGGTCAAGCCCTGCAACTGTTACAACAAGCCAAAGTGGTGGCTTTTGATAAGACAGGCACATTAACTGAAGGTAAACCTCAGCTCACCGACTTACATGTGGTTGCTCAGTTTGATGAACAACGTGTGTTAAGTTTGGTCGCGGCAGTAGAACGACAATCTGAACACCCCATTGCACATGCCATTGTCAAAGCTGCAGATGATTTAGCACTGCCGTATTATCATGCCACAGACTTTCAAGCCCACGTGGGCTATGGTATTCAAGCTTGTGTTGACGGGCATACCTTACATATTGGCGCTGAACGTCTGATGCAACAACTCAACATTGACACCCAACAGCTGCTCGCTTTAAGCCAAGAGTGGGGGCAAGCAGCCAAAACCCCAATTTTTATTGCCATTGATCAACAGCTTGTGGGAATTTTAGCTGTTGCAGACCCGATTAAGCCAAGCAGTATCTCTGCCATTCAAGCGCTACATGACCGAGGTATTCAGGTCGCTATGATTACAGGCGACCAACAGCATACAGCGCAAGCGATTGCCAAACAGTTAAAGATTGATCAGGTGATTGCCGAAGTTTTACCTGCAGGCAAGGTGGCTGCCATTCAAGCATTGCAACAACACGGACATGTGGCATTTGTGGGTGATGGGATTAACGATGCACCTGCCTTAGCACAAGCAGATATTGGAATTGCGGTGGGCACAGGTACTGATATTGCCATTGAAGCAGCAGAAGTGGTGTTGATGTCAGGTCATCTACATGGCGTCGCCAATGCCATTGCATTAAGTCATGCCACAATGAACAATATTCGCCAAAATTTATTTTGGGCGTTTATCTATAACGCTGCGCTGATTCCAATTGCAGCAGGTTTACTCTATCCAATGTTTGGCATTTTATTGTCGCCGATGTTTGCTGCTGCTGCCATGGCCTTATCCTCTGTGTTTGTGCTGAGCAATGCGTTACGTTTACGCGGTTTTCAGGGCCAGCATGAGATAAAAACATGAACATTGGTTTAGTGGCTGCGCAAAGCGGTATTTCAGCCAAAATGATTCGTTATTATGAACAGATCGGCTTAATTCAAGCCACACGGCGTGCCAATGGTTATCGAGAATATACCCCACAGCATGTAGACACATTAAAATTCATTAAAAATGCCCGTGAATTAGGTTTTGATTTGAACAACATTCAAACCCTATTGGCACTATGGCACAATCCGGCGCGCACCAGTCGTGAGGTAAAGGCACTAACTTTGTCACATATTGCTGCATTGGATGAAAAGATTCATAGCCTACAACAAATGCGTCAAAAATTAACTCAATCACTGGTGCAGTGTCGTGGCGATGACACCCCTGAATGTAGTATTTTAACCCAAATCCTCGGAGAAACGAGCATGAAATTTCGTATTGATAACATGACCTGTGGCGGTTGCGCACGCAGTGTCACAGCCACTATTCAAGATCTCGACCCAAACGCACAAGTGAATATTGATGTTGCCAGCAAATTGGTTGAAGTTAAGAGCCAAGTTGATGCAGCACAACTCATTGCTGCTTTAACAGAAGATGGTTTTCCGCCTGTTTCTGTTTAAATAACAGCAGGTATGCTTAAAGTCATACCTGCGACTCTTTGCCTAACAAGAGCTGCTGAATTTGCATTTTCATTTGCTCAATCCATACAGGCTTTACCCCTTCAATCAAACAACGACTGATTAAACCTTCAATCAGTGTATAAATCAGATCAGTCCATTGGCCTTGTTGTATTTGCTGACAACTTTGTCCAACCCGTTGATAAATCATATATTTATGTTGTTGCGCAATTTGTAAGATCGCTTTATGACTATCATCGGTTTCAGCCACAGCTCGCACAAATAAACAGCCTTTAAAATCATCTTGTAAAAACCACGCTACATGCCAATCGATTAAAGCCAAAATGGCGTCTATCCCAGACAAACCGTCTAAGGCTGCTTGTAAATCACCTTGAAATTTTTCATCGCGCTTTTTAAGTACCGCAACAATCAGCTGCTGCTTGTTTTTATAGTGGCTATACAGCGTGGTTTTAGAGCAACCTGACACATCCCGAATGAGATCTACCCCGACGCCAGTAAAACTGTGCTGATTAAACAGATGTTCTGCTGTGGTTAAAATTTTAAGCGCAGATTTAGACATAAACTTCCTTAAAATAAAACTGTACAGGTCTGTACTATTTTTATTCTATCGGTATGATGGTAAAAAGACAAGGTACGGATCTACATAATGAGATTATTTGAACAAGCAGGGCTAAATCGCGCGGTTGGTATAGATGCACTACGCGGTTGCTTAGGTGGAACATTGAGTATTTTTATACTGTTGCAATTAAGCCAAGTGAGCGACTATGTGTGGATTATGGCACCCTTTGGTGCAAGCTGTGTATTGTTGTACGCTGTACCACATTCTCCCTTAGCGCAAGCGAAAAATGTGATTTTGGGGCATGTGAGTAGTGCTTGTGTGGGATTACTGTTCTTAGAATTTTTTCCTATACACGCATTCACCATTGCTCTAGCAGTAGGCATTGCCATTGCTGTCATGCAATGTTTAAAGTGCATTCATCCCCCTGCAGGTGCCAATCCTTTGGTAATTTTGTTGACATACCAACAGGTGCACTATGGCTGGGATTTTTTGCTATTTCCAGTCTTGACAGGGGCTGTGCTTTTGGTGGTGATTGCAAAAATCTTGAATATATGGATGCGAAGATCAGCCCTTTAATTTTAACTGGATTTTTGTCTGGTGGCGAGCCAACACAACACAGCCCCCAAAGTCACGCACAACACCCCTTGCCAAAAGATCCACGACAACTTGGTACTCAGAAAAAATGCGGCAAATACCGCAGACAATACCGGAGTAAAGTAAGATGCTCCTGCCAACAAGGTCATGTTGCCAGATAAAATCCCGATGTTCCATGTGCCATATCCTAAGCCAAGTCCTGCAGCAGCCAAGAGTAAAATCAAGCTATTATCTACGGTAAAAATTAAACTTGGTGCCCCAATAAAAGCATATTTTATCCATAACACCACTGCCACCAAGGCAAAAAACAAAGTCACAACATTGTGTCCTTGGCAAGTGCGTACCGTGACTGCACAATACAAGCCCCACAAGATGGCTGCTGCAAAAGCCAAGCTGTAACTGAGTGGATTACTGAGTAAGTTGGCCCATACTTGCGCCATATTCAGCCCAGTTTCAGCGGACAACACCAAAAAAATCCCAATCATAGCAGCCGCACAACCTGGCACAATCAGGCCATTGGCTTTGACATTATTCAATAAGATGGCAAATAACAAAGTAAAGGTCGGCCATAGATAATTGATCATGCCCACTTCAATCGCTTGGCGAGAATTTTGTGCATAGCCAATGGCAAGGGCAAAGCATAATTCATAGGCAATAAACAATAAACTGCCCCAAAATAAATAACGCTTAGGCACGTCTTTTAAATTAGGCAAGCCGATGGTGAAAAATAAAATGAGTGTGGCTAGGGTATAAATCAATGCCGCACCTGCCACAGCACCAAAACTTTGACTCACACTACGCATTAATCCCACGTTACTGCTCCACAAAAACACTGCGCTTAAGCCAATGAGCGTGGCACTGTTTGGCGTTAATTGAGGCAAATATCTGAGCAGCATGGTGGATAATCCTAAGCACAAAAGAGGAAGTTTTATTCTAATTTTCAAGCATGATGAGCCAAATAAAGATCATATTCAAGCCTCACTTACAAAGCATGAAAAAGTGCACTCAATTTGCAGCTCAAAGTAAAAAATTGCCATGATTTTATGGGTAAAAGCACAATCACCTCTGCTATATTAGCAAGCTGTTTAAACACATGAGAATGACAATGTATACCGGTATTGTGCTTGGGACTGAACGCATTGAGGCGATTGAACACCATGATGGGTTTCATACCATTTTTGTCAGCAACCAAAAGGGCTTTATGAATGATGCCTTTATTGGCGCAAGTATTGCGCTTGATGGTACGTGTTTAACGGTTACCGGCATCCATGATGATACAAACCTCGTCAGTTTTGATATTGGGCAGGTCAGCCTTGATTTGACCACATTAGGTCAGTTAAAGGTAGATGATGTGGTCAACATTGAACGCTCATTTAAAATGGGTATGGAAAATGGTGGACACAACCTGTATGGCCATATTGAAGGTACAGCTAAAATCGTCAACATCCTTCATATTGGTCAAACTGTACAGTTTGATATTCAAATCCCGACACACTGCATGAAATACTTTTTCTTAAAAGGTTTTATTGGCTTACATGGCTGTAGTCTGACCATTAACCGGGTAGATTTAGCCGCTGAGCAAATTTCAGTCAATTTAATTCCAGAAACCTTGCGTTTAACTAAATTTGGTCAGATGCAAATTGGAGATCAACTCAATTTTGAGATTGATCAGACCACACGTACTTTGGTTGACACCTTAGAAAACATTTATGCACGTAAGGCATAAGCTTAAAATAACAAGTCAGACTCAAATGAGTCTGACACTGTTTTAAACTTGATGGTCATGATAATAATGAGCCAGTAGTCGATCGAATACATGCATCAATAGCTGTAATGACACACTGCGCACGTCTGACCATTCATTTGAAATGCGCGCATGATTTACATAAGGGCATTCAAATAATAACGTAGGAACTTCTAAGACTTGACCAATATGTTTATCACTATACCCATCACGTGGCACCCCCAACCAAGTTAAAGCAATCTCTGGATTTGGATCATTAAAATGCTGATAATACCAAACAGAAAATTTTTGAAATGCATGCAATAAAATACGTTGACTAAAAGGTTCAGAAGCGCAACCCCAAGATACCGACAAATCACTGTGATCATGGAAATTTAAAAAACATAGGGTCTGTTGTTTATGCTTTTTCACCCAATCGAGTAAAATTTTGCTTTCTATTTCTGAGAGTGCCACTTCGCCTTTATTGCCCTGTGCTTGTAACCAACCTACACTAAAATTACGATTTAAATCCACATTGTTTGCATTTCTACGTTTTGCATGCTTGACTCCCCAAGCATTTAAACACGGGATAATACGTAAATGAAAAGAAGAACGTAGTAAAGATAAGGTCGGATAACTGCGCGGCTCGTAAAACATATGATGTAACATCAGCATGACATTGACGATGGCCGTATACTCTTGACCATGTTGCCCAGAAATCATCAGTAAGGTGGGTAGTGTATTAATTTCCTCAGGTGCACTACGCATTTTTCCAATATGACGTGGTTTAATCCAATATTCACGGATTTCTAAGCCTGTACTTTCATGGCCTAGCACTTGACAGCTCACCTCTTGAGGAAAATTTTCCATCAAACGATCAAAGAAGCCATAGCAAACTTGGAGCATATCACCGCCCATGGCTGCAATTCCATCATTTGCTTGTAAATACCAAGGGTGCAATGTATCGGCTTTAAGCCCGAGCACCCCTATTTTTTTGGTTTTTCTTTGCCAGCTGGAGAAGTACTGATTTTTGTTTTAGACTTTTTTCTCTCAAGTTTAGGCTCTTCCAAGACTTTTTCTTTCAACTTTTTTGCAGCAATTTTCTCGGTCACGTTCTTTCTCGTCGCTATACATATGATATTTTAATGTGGATAAATAATATCTTAATTGATTTATCCTCAAATTTAAGCATGTTTATGGTTGAGGTACAAATCCCTTGAAGAAATTGCTGCATCAACACTTTATTTACCATAACAGTATTAAACAGACATACAGTCTTTTTAGTTAATGCAAGCTTAAGTTATAGCAGCCTCACTAGCTTTGTGATAGTTTTTAGCATCTATAATTAAAAATTGTTTTTATAAATATAAATCATCAAGGACGATATACATGGATCAATTGTTAAAAGACAAAGTCGCATTTATTACCGGATCTGCCAGTGGCATTGGGCTTGAGATTGCGCAAAAATTTGCCTGTGCCGGTGCAAAGGTGGTGATTTCTGATGTCAATGTGGAAAAATGCCAGCAGGCTGTACAACAATTACAACAACAAGGCTTTGAGGTATTGAGTGCGCCGTGTGATGTCAGTGATGAATCCCAATATCAACAGGCCATTCAAGAGAGCTATAGCCATTTTGGGCGCTTAGATATTTTAATTAATAATGCAGGATTTCAGCATGTAGCAGCCATTGAAGATTTCCCCACAGCCACCTTTCAAAAATTACTGGATGTGATGTTAGTGGGGGCATTTATTGGGATTAAGCATGTTTTACCCATTATGAAGGGGCAGCAATTTGGCCGCATTATTAATATGGCATCCATTAATGGATTAATTGGTTTTGCTGGTAAAGCAGGCTATAACAGTGCCAAACACGGGGTCATCGGCTTGACTAAAGTTGCCGCCTTAGAATGTGCCCGTGAAGGAATTACAGTGAATGCTTTATGTCCAGGTTATGTCGATACACCCTTAGTACGTGGTCAGATTGTAGATTTAGCCAAGACGCGTCACATCAGTGAAGATCGTGCACTAGAGGACGTTATTTTAGCCATGGTACCGCAAAAGCGTTTGTTGTCGGTTGACGAAATTGCCGACTATGCAATTTTTCTCGCCAGTGATAAATCCAGTGGTATCACCGGTCAGGCCGTGGTGATGGATGCAGGCTACACTGCTCAATAAACAATCTGATCTAAATACCGCCCACCGGCGGTATTTTTATTAACAAATGAGCAATAAACGATATTCACCTTCTTGTTCAAGCGGCGCACGATGCACACAAGGCGCAACTTGCTGAGCAGGATGATCAACAGCCAAACGCCATAAGTGACCTCGTCCCAAATTGATCGGCTTGGCATCGGGTAAAGGCTGATAATGCAAATCAAAAAAGTATTCTGTCAAAAACTGCTCAAAACCAGCTTCAGGCCCATCATACAGCGCACGAAGTTGCTCGCGAATACTTGGAATTAAGATTTTTTGTTGTACTTGAGCATTGGGCAAAATATCACTGGCTGCACCATGATAGGTACACAAAAAAGTATCTGTAGCGATAGGTGAACGATCGACATGATATGAATACACATCGGTTGCAATAAAGTCTAGCTCATCATCACGTGCATAGCATTGGATTAAATTAAGCACGGGTGCTGCACCAATTTGGGTAAGCTGCTGTAAATCTTGCAAAATAATTTGACGTGCTAGATCACCTTGCAAGGATAAATCGAGCGCGCTTAGATCCTCAGCTGAAACCTCGGTAACGTGATCTTGTAAAGTCAGGCGGCTCACAATTTCCTTAAAATCACCAATCAAATCTCGCTCCCAACACAAGGCGTTGACTGTGCCTTGATATCCGGTTGTGACCAAGTCATTAAAATTACTGACCAAAGCAACACTAGGCGAGGGGGATACTGGATGCATAACAATTTATCAAAAATCAAGGATGACCATCTTAAGACAATTGCATGAGGAAATGTAGTCTTAAATCAGCGCTAAAGTGCTTAATTTGTTATGATTTTACTCGCTTTTGCAATACTCTTACTACAACAATAGCAAATTTAGGTAGACATTGTTGAATTGATTCGAATCAAAATTATCGCACGGATATGCTGAGGTTCAGCGCTATGTATGTGCCACAATGTTTGTCAGCGCAAGTGTGGCATTAAAAGGGCTGATTGATATGTACTCCCCACGATCACCTATGGCTTAGTGGGGGAGTATGTTAATTTGAAAGTTTCTCGACTTTCATACTTGTACGGTAATACTGACAGCCTTTATACAACAATAATATACCTAAAATCCCGGCAACTGCGTTCACAATAGAAATCGAATGTCCTACCATCAAAGTGTTTTCAAAATAACGATCGGTAATCAGTGCCACTGCTGTCGTCCCTATTCCTAAGGCAATGAGATTAGATACCAATAAGAATTTTGCTGAAACTTGTGCACGCAGCTGATTTGGGGTCAACATTTGTGTAGCAGCGGCGGATGCTGGAATCGGAAACGTTGAGAAAAACATGGCTACAAAAATAAGCGCAAACGATACATAAACATTATCCACTTGAGTGAACAAGACGCTTGGAATAATCAATGCTGCACATCCCACTAAACCTGCGCGCATTGCTGCATCGGTGTAACCTTTTTTGGAAAAGAAATCGATCAACCAGCCACAAAATAATGCACCTGCGGTATTGGCCACCAAAATAATAATACCAAGAATATAACCTGTTTGACTTGCATCTAGACCAAAATGACGCATGTAGTAAGCAGGTGCCCAACCCAATAACGAATACAGCATCATGGTGTAAAAAGAAAAACCAATGAAGTGGCAAAAGAAAGTTTTTTTATGTAGACGAATAAATGCCAATGAATTTTTAAATGATGCTTTAACTGCAACACCATTTTGATCCATTTTTAAACCTTTACGTGCAGGCTCCCGTACGGTTAATACCATCAGCAACGCCAATAACACACCAGGTAAACCCACAATCATAAAGGTGATTTGCCAAGTTTTAACTTCTCCAATCACGGGTAAAACCACTTGGCTGACATCTTTGAGTAAGCTAATGACATAGCCGCCAATTAAAAAAGCAAGTCCTGAACCAATGAATGCACCAACTGCATATACACCTAAAGCACGGCCAATTTTTTCCTTAGGAAATAAATCAGCAACAATGGAGTAAAAAGCAGGTGATAGGGCAGCTTCACCTGCACCTACACTTAAACGTGCGATAAACATCTGAATAAAGTTTTTACTTAGTCCACATGCAGCTGTGGCTAGGCTCCAAAACGCAATACCGGTTGCAATAATTTTAATCCGTGATTTTTTATCCGCCAAAGCTGCAATGGGTAAACCCATCACAGCATAAAATAAAGAAAAGGCTAAACCCTGCAACAGGCTAAATTGGGTGTCCGAAAGCATGAGATCAGCCTTAATTGGCTCAATCATCAACGATAAAATTTGTCGGTCTACAAAAGATAAGATATAGGCGACCATACAGATCAGCACCACATACCATTGGTAAGTACTGCTATTTTTAGTGCTATCTGGTTGCGGTGTTTCAATGGGTGCTGTAGCACTCACTTCACGTTGCAGTGCTTGTGGATCGAGTGGAGCATCCACTTTTTCCACCGTTAGTGTTTTTTCATTCATTTTGCGACTTCCTGTGCAAATATAGTACTTGTGATATTCGATACGTAATTTATTTTTTATTATTAATATATGTATCAATATTCTTTAATTTAGGCTGAAATATCAAAACCGTCAATGTTATGTGTAAAAAAAGATACAAATAATTTTAAAAAAATTAAAAAGGGAATCATATTGATTCCCTGACCAGCTTTGATAAGTTTTAAGCTTCACGCTCCACAAGCGTTAAGATGTCATAGGTTGCAACCAGTTCACCACGTTGGTTCTTGACTTTGATATCCCATACCACAACCCCATGTGGCTTTTGAGCTGGGTCACGTAAAATTTTTGGCGTTTTTTGCTTACACGTTAATTCAACTTGAATGGTATCCCCAATTTTTACCGGTTCTACAAAACGTAAGTTATCCATACCGTAATTGGCAATCACAGGTCCTGCAGCAGCATCTACAAATAAACCGGCAGCAGCTGAGACAATAAAGTAACCGTGCGCAACACGATCACCAAATAATGATGCTGCAGCTGCAATTTTATCAGTATGTGCATAGAAATAATCGCCGCTTAAGCCTGCAAAACTAACAATATCAGCTTCGGTAATGCTACGACGTGCTGTTAATAAACGCTCACCTATACGTAACTCATCAAAAGATTTCTTAAATGGATGCACACGGTCTTCAAATACATCAGCCCCTGCTGTCCAACGGTGACCAATTTGTGTCAGTACATTGGGAGAGCCTTGTAAAGCCGTACGTTGCATATAATGTTTAACTGCACGTAAGCCGCCTAACTCTTCACCACCACCGGCACGACCTGGTCCACCATGTACCAACAGGGGTAAAGGCGAACCATGTCCTGTACTTTCGCGTGCACTTTGGCTATCTAAAATGTGTAAACGACCATGCCAAGGTGCTATTTTTGCCACTAAACTTTCAATATTTTCATCGGTATTGCGTACAATAGATGCAACTAAACTGCCTTCACCACGCGCCACCAACGTGGCTAAATCAGCCTCTGTGCTGTATGGCATTAAAGTGACCACAGGCCCAAATGCTTCAACGTTATGAATATTTTTTGCTTGGAGCGGTTGGCGACATACTAAAACTGTCGGTGGATATAGAGCTGATTTTTCAGAATATATTCCTTTGGGTACAACATCTTGTCGTAAATGACTTCCAAAGACGATGTCCGCCTCCTGGGCGAGCAGTTCTACTTTTTCACTCACATCCAGCTTTTGCTTGTAGCTGGCGAGTGCCCCCATGGTGACACCTTCTTGTGTTGGATCACCCAATACTACTTTTTTAAGTTTATCAATTAAGCGCTGTTCTACTTTACTTAACAGTGCTTCAGGCACGAAAGCACGGCGAATTGCTGTACATTTTTGACCTGCTTTGGTGGTCATTTCACGGAAAATCTCACGTACAAATAAGTCAATGGTTTCATCGGATGCATGTGCAGTTAAGACCGCACTATTTACAGAATCAGCTTCCATGCTAAATGGAATGGAACGAGCATTAAGATGTGGATGGGCACGTAATTTTTGCCCAGTAGATGCAGAACCTGTAAAGGTTACGGTATCTTGTTCATTTAAATGATCAAATAAATCATAAGTTTGACCACAAATAAGTTGCAATGCACCTTGAGGCAGCAATTGACTTTCATGAATGGCTTTAACCACAGCATGGGTCAACTGCGCCCCTTCAGTGGCTGGTTTGACGATACAAGGTACACCTGCTAATAAAGTGGGTGCAATTTTCTCCAACATTCCCCAAATTGGAAAGTTAAAAGCATTAATATGAATTGCTACACCAGCCTTCGGGCTGAGTAAATGTTTTGCACCAAATGAACCTTGCTTAGAAAGCTGAATAAAATCATCTTCAATCCACACTTTTTCGTCACTCAACTCACGACGTACCAAGCTTGAATAGGCAAATAAAGTACCAATACCACCTTCAATATCAATCCAAGCATCTTTACGTGTGCAACCAGTGGCAGCAGCCAATGCGTAGAAATCTTCTTTACGCTCTAATAAATATTGGGCAATTTGTTTTAAGGCGTTGGCACGTTGGTGAAAAGTCCAATCACTCATGCTTGAGCCATATTGTTTTGCGTATTCAATCAAGGCTTTGGTATTGATGCCATGGCTACTGACTTGGTAAATCGCTTGCCCTGAAATGGCATGAAATACAGTACGTAAATCAGCATCTGCAAAGTATTCTTGTCCCAAAACCAATGAACCTAAGCGCGGTAAATGTTCAGCTTGATTTACATCATCAAGTGCCACAAGCGTGGTATCGGGTGTATTTTGCTCAAGATCCAACATGTGTATAACTCCATTTATGATACGTTGTTAGAATTAAATATATTTTATTTGTTTCATAAATTGCCTCTAAAAATAATGATTGTCAATCAAAAAGCACAGGTGAAAAATTAATTCTTGTTGTGCTAAAAATATAAAATTATATAAAACATATATTTACTTAAAATAGCTAAAAATTTATTAATGATACCAATAAATACATATTGATTTTTAATGTGTATCGTTTTAATTTGAATTGAACAACACTTGGGATAAGTGAGCTAACATGAATAAGCAACAACAAATATTTGACCAAAATATTGCCACTAATGTATCGATTGAGCCAAAGGATTGGATGCCAGAGGCTTACCGAAAAACCTTAATTCGCCAAATTGGTCAACATGCACATTCTGAGGTCGTCGGTATGCTCCCTGAGGGCAATTGGATTACCCGCGCACCCACTTTAAAGCGCAAAGCCGTGTTACTGGCTAAAGTTCAAGATGAAGCAGGACATGCTTTATATCTGTATAGCGCGGCTGAAACTTTAGGTGCTGACCGTGATGATATGATGGATAAGCTCATTTCTGGTCGTATGAAATATTCGTCAATTTTTAACTACCCAACATTAACTTGGGCAGATGTGGCAGCAATCGGTTGGTTGGTTGATGGTGCAGCCATTGTCAATCAGGTGGCTTTGTGCCGTACCTCTTATGGTCCATATGCTCGTGCCATGGTACGTATCTGTAAAGAAGAGAGTTTCCATCAGCGTCAGGGCTTTGAGGCCATGATGCGCTTGGCAGAAGGTACACCTGAACAAAAACAAATGGCACAAGATGCAGTCAATCGTTTTTGGTGGCCAGCGCTGATGATGTTTGGTCCAAGTGATGATAGCTCACCCAATAGTGCACAAAGCATGGCATGGAAAGTTAAGTTATTTAGTAACGATGCCTTACGTCAAAAATTCGTTGATAACACCGTGCCTCAAGTCTTACAGCTTGGTTTAACCGTGCCAGATGCTGACTTAAAATGGAATGAAGAAACAGGCCAGTATGACTTTGGTGAAGTCAATTGGACTGAATTTTTTGAAATTCTTGCAGGTAAAGGACCATGCAACTACGAACGCATCGAAGCACGCCGTAAAGCTTGGGAAGGTGGAAAATGGGTGCGTGATGCAGCAGCAAGCTATGCCAAAAAACAACAACAGCAAAATGCACGCAAAATTGCTTAAAACGGCAACCATTAAATTGAATACAGGATGTTAAATCATGAATAACAAAAACAATTGGTCTTTATACGAAGTGTTTGTACGTAGCAAACAAGGCTTAAGTCATCGACATGTGGGCAGTTTACGTGCACCTGATGATGAAATAGCGCTGCAAAATGCGCGCGACGTATATACCCGCCGTAATGAAGGAATCAGTATTTGGGTGGTAAAGTCAGAGTTAATCACCTGCTCACAACCCGATGAAAAAGCAGAATTTTTTGAACCGCATTTGGATAAAGTCTATCGCCATCCAACCTTTTACCATATTCCACACGGCATTGAGCACATGTAAGGGAGGCGACAGCAAATGAATACCAAAGCATTATCTGAATTTTTGTTACATATTGGCGATAGCCAATTGATTTTGTCACATCGTTTAGCTGAATGGTGTGGTCATGCACCGGAACTTGAGCTAGATATTGCTATGTCTAATATTGGTCTTGATCTGCTTGGGCAAGCACGTACTGCACTGTCTTTGGCAGGTGAAGTTGAAGGCTTAGGTCGTGATGAAGATCGCTTGGCATATTTTCGTACAGAGCGAGAATACCGCAACCTGTTGCTTTGTGAACAACCTAATGGTGACTTTGCCCAAACGATTGTACGCCAGTGGTTGATGGATCATTACCATGCTTTGTTGTTTGCTGCATTAAGTAATAGCACGCATGCTCAACTGTCCGCTTTTGCGATTAAATCTTTAAAAGAAGTGAAATATCACCAACGTTTTTCTAGCGCTTGGATGGAACGCTTGAGTTTGGGCACCCAAGAGGCTCACGATAAAATTCAACAGGGTTTAAATGAGCTTTGGCGTTTTACAGCAGAATTATTTGTCTTAACTGCCGAAGAACAACAGTTAGTCGATGCACATATTATTCCTGATTTAAATCTATTGCCTCAACGCTGGTTAGAGATGATACAACCTGAGCTGACACGTTTTGAGCTCGAACTCCCTCAAACAGGTGCCTATCGTCGTGGTGGCAAGCAAGGTCTACATACCGAACATTTAGGTTTTGTATTGGCCGAGTTGCAATATGTACAACGTAGCTATCCAAATATGGTGTGGTAAATCTAAATTCACAGGGAGTGAATGACATGAATCGAATTCAACACGTTGAACAGCAATGTTGGGACATTTTACAACAGGTCTGTGACCCAGAAATTCCAGTTTTGTCTGTGCTGGATCTTGGCATGATTCGCGGTGTTGAACTCAATGCCACACAAGAAGTGGTGGTGCGTTTAACCCCAACCTATAGTGGTTGTCCGGCAACCGATTTGCTTAAAGCTGAAATCGAAACGGCATTGATGGCGCATGACATTCATCCTGTAAAGGTGGTTGTGGATTTATCTGAAGTATGGACCACGGATTGGATGACAGATTCAGGCAAAGAAAAACTACGTGCTTATGGGATTGCACCGCCACAGGGTTCGGCACAGTTATGTGGTACGCATGTGGCACTTCAAGATGGGGTGCCATGTCCATGCTGTAATAGTCAGCATACCCAATTGTTAAGTGAATTTAGCTCAACCGCCTGTAAAGCGTTATACCGCTGCCAAGACTGCCTAGAACCATTTGATTACTTTAAATGCATTTAAAAGCATCTACGTGCGCTCAACAGCACTATAAAAATAAAAGAAGGATTTTAAAATGAGTCTATTTGTTCCCTTAACCATTAAATCGATTCAACCGCAAACTGAAAATGCCATTTGTATTTCTTTTGAGGTACAACCTGAGCAGGCATCAAGTTTTGAGTATCAGCCAGGCCAACATCTGACCATTCGTCATTTAACTGAGCAAGGTGAAATTCGTCGTTGTTACTCCATTTGCAGTGATGTGCAAGAAGACATGAGTATTGCCATTAAAAAGATTGAACAAGGTCAATTTTCTACTTGGGCCAATGAGCAACTCAAAGCCGGCGATGTGTTAGAAGTGATGCCGCCGCAAGGCGTGTTTTTCCAAAAAGCGGCTAAGCTAGGCGGACAACATTATTTAGGTTTTGCTGCAGGCAGTGGTATTACCCCTATTTTATCTATTGTAAAAGCAGTGTTGAATCGTCAGCCTAATGCTACCTTTACCTTGGTGTATGGTAACCGTTCGTGGAAACAGACCATGTTTGCTGAACAAATCATGGATTTAAAAGATCAATTTCATCAACGCTTACAGTTGGTGAATATCTTTTCGCGCGAACTCAACGACAGCGAAATCTTTAATGGACGTATTGACGCAGCTAAGTTACAGCAACTTGCTAAAGCGGGCTTAATCCGTCATGACACTGACCACTGTTTTGCCTGTGGTCCTGAAGAGATGATGAGCGCCGTTGAACAGATCCTACCGACTTTAGGCATTGAGCGCAGCAAAATTCATACTGAACGTTTTAATACAGGCACAGCACACCAAGTATCGGCACAACAAATCCAACAGCGCAGTGAAGAGAAGGTCAATATTATTTTAGATGGCCGTGAATTGGTGATTGAAGTGTCTAAGCAAGATGACAGCATTTTGGATGCAGCATTACGCTCAGGTGCAGATTTACCCTATGCCTGTAAGGGTGGGGTCTGTGCAACGTGTAAATGTAAGGTGCTTGAAGGCGAAGTAGAAATGGCAATCAACTACAGCCTTGAAGAAGATGAAGTACAAAAAGGCTATGTGCTCAGCTGTCAAGCTCGTCCAACCACCGCCAATGTGCGTTTAAGTTTTGACGAGTAAAGCAAACGCCTTGGAGCACAGCTATGCAATATCTTAAAAGTAGTTCACCCAAAACAGGCGTGGTGTTGATTGAACTGAACCGCCCTGAAAAACGTAATGCTTTAAACAATGCCACACTTCAAGAATTGGCTGCCTATTTAGCCACATTAGATACAGATCATCATGTACGTACTGTGGTGATCACAGGCAATGCTCAGTGCTTTGCAGCAGGTGCAGACCTCAATGAACTTGCCCAACTTGATGTCGTCAATATTCAGCAAGATCAACGCCCGCGGTTATGGAAGCAGATTGATGAGTTTTCAAAACCCTTGATTATGGCGGTCAATGGTTATGCCTTGGGGGCAGGTTTTGAGTTGGCTTTACATGGCGACATCCTTGTAACGGGTGAAAATGCCCAATTTGCGTTGCCAGAAATTGGTTTAGGTATGTTACCTGGTGCCGGTGGTACACAACGTTTGGCACGCTTAGTGGGCCAACAATTGTGTATGCGTTGGGCCATGACAGGTCAAATGGTCGATGCGAAAACCGCATTGCAACATGGTATTAGTAGTCAAATTTGTCCAACGGCTTTGACCGTGCAATACGCCGTGGAACTTGCCGAAAAAATTACAAAACAAGCCCCACTT